>Ga0315339_1001475_pt1 | contig 20690 bp, 14 predicted proteins | sample ASW17metaG_FD_204514 | JGI IMG/M metagenome (GOLD analysis project Ga0315339, IMG submission 204514) | Ammonia-oxidizing marine archaeal communities from Pacific Ocean, United States - ASW #17 | ecosystem: Environmental > Aquatic > Marine > Oceanic | place: USA: California | collected 2016-12-05
GGAACGCGAAGGCAATAAATGAAATATATCTAATCATGATAACTCGTAGAAAGATAACCTCATCGCTTATTTTGCAGTAGAGTTTATCGCAATAAATACCAATCGCCCCGAACGATACGCGAACAAGCCGATGGCTTTTTTCATGCGGCCCAGCTCGGTCTCGGCTTAAAAATAGGAAGCCACCGAAAAGATCAAGCCATTGCTGTCCTCGTCCCGGTCGTAGATCTCGTAATCGAGCTTCATAACGGTCTCTTCTTCAGGGCGAAAATTCAACCCAAAGGTCAATCGCGTTTCCTCGCTCGAACCCAAATCGATACTATCATAGCGGAACGAAGCCGTACACACCGAATTCGGAAATTGGGACAACACCCCAGGCAAAAAGTGATAAGCCGTCTGGGCATAATAGCCAGAGCGAGAATCTTCAACAGCACCGTCTATTGAAGCACTGGCAAACTCGCCTTTGAAATCCAACGGGCCGCGGTTATAACTGATATCGGCGGCGTAGATGGCCAAGTTGTGCTCCCCTTTGTCGTCATAGGCGCCCCGGTGAAGCGAGCCACCTAAGTCCAAGCCTAAAAAAGGACTGTAATTCAAACGACCGACCAGCGATTTTTCCTCGTTATTGTCGGCCTTATGACTACCCCGCCCCGAGCGGATCCGTGCGCCGGCAGCTTCGTTGAAACCATTGACCAGGTATAACTCGTAACCAAGCACAGACTCGTCGCCGGGATAGACGGTACCGAAAAAACCCATGCCCGCCTCACTTAGCGTCGTCGGCACGATCTCGCGTGCGACCAGCGGTCGATTGCTAAGATCATTGAGTGGGCTGTCGTGGTTGAGGTTAAATTTGCCTAAGGGCGAAAGAATGACGCCGCCGCGATAACTGAACGACTCGGCAAAGCTGATATCGAGGGTGGCGAATTCGAGTTTGATTTCCCCGTCGCTATCGCCCGAGCCCTTGAGCAAACCGCCGTGCTCAAATTCGAGTTCGGCCATCACGTGGATGCGATCGCTAACTTCACCATGGATAAAAGGAATAAAACGATGCTGGTCAAACGTCTTCTTCTTATTATTCCAAAAGAGTTCGTGATCGATATAACCGCCCAGAGAAGTTCCGCGGCCTGCGGTGCGCACATGCGGTTTGTCGGAGGGGCCATCGGCGACCGCAGGTCGCTGATCTTCTGCCGCCAACGGCAGAGCTAGTAAACCACTAAAGAACACGGCCCGCAAAGTGTTGCAGAGGAAACGACCACTGCGTAAAACAATGCTCATTCTTTCCATACTCCCGGTCAAAGTTAATAATATGAAACAGTAATATATCAAAGCAACCGATTGTTTGATACACCAACCAACTGATTGGCAATATATACCCTCGACCTCTATGTGTCAACAATTTTTTGATATTTGTGTTATAAGTTTTTTTAGCTCTACCAGTTAATTCTAAAAACACATTGACTTAGCACTTGCACTGATTATATTTACAATGTGTTTGACATACCGAACAACCTATTGGCAACCTAAACACCTATTTCCATTGCCAATCTTATTTTTTGCCTAATTAGCGGGATAAATAGCGTGGAACTTCGCAAAACGCCACAGTCGGCAACGCAAAGTCTCGATCTATCGCAACTTCCCTTGAATTGCGAAGCAATAATCGACTCAATAGCGGCAGCACCGCGTTTGGCTTCGCGTCTGCGCGAGCTCGGTTTTTTGCCCGGCCAGCCACTGCGCGTATTGCGCGCTGGTTCGGCGCTCATCGTGCAAATCGGCGAAACCCGCCTAGCCATGAGACGACGCGACGCCACCTCGATTCGCCTCGCCTCATAGGGCTTCTCCAATAGCAGGTCCGTTGTGCAAACGCCGCCTCGCGTGCAAACCCTGGCGCTCATCGGCAATCCCAATACCGGCAAAACGACGCTCTTCAACGCCCTGACCGGGCTTTCCCAACAGGCCGGTAATTATCCAGGCGTTACCGTCGAGCACAAAGTCGGTACCCTGACCTTGGCCACGGGCACTAGCATCGAACTCGTCGACCTGCCCGGCACCTACAGTCTCGGCGCGCATTCGCCCGACGAAATGCTCGCCGTTGACGTGCTCTTGGGCCAACAGCAAGATGCCCCGCCCATCGACGGCATCCTGGCCATCGTCGACGCCAGCAACCTACGGCGCAACCTCTATCTCGTCTCCCAGCTCACCGAAACTAATTTGCCAATGGTCATCGCGCTCAATATGACCGATGTCGCACTCAAGAGGGAAATCATCATCGATGCCGCGGCCCTATCACAAAAGATCGGTGCCCCCGTCGTGCCGATTTGTGCGCATCGACGCGAAAACCTCGACGAATTGCGCAGTGCATTGGCCGCACTCAGTAACAAAGACCCGGGCGTATCGGACGCGCCCGTAGCGCATCAGCACCGGGTCACACTGCCCGATGCCCTCTTGCAAGGCATTGGCGAATTACAGACGCTGGCCACCCGCCCACTCTCCGCGGTCGAAGCCCTGCGCGCACTCGCAGACGAAGACAGCTACGCGGAAAACCGCTTTCTCGCGCAAGCACCCAAAGACGCTCCAGACAAATTGGCTATCTTGCGCGCCACCGATCCCGAATACGCCCTCTCCGAACTAGAGAGCAATGCGCGCTACGCTTGGATCGACCATCTGCTCACCGACGCGCTGTCCCAACCCACCCAAGCCAAGCCCAGCCACTCAGACCGGGCCGATCAGATTCTCACCCACCGTTTTTTCGGCACCCTGGCTTTCTTACTGATTAACGCCCTCGTCTTCCAGGCCATCTACGCCTGGTCCGGCCCCTTGATGGACAGCGTCGACGCGCTATTCGCCGCCGTCGGCAGCAGCGTTTCGGCCCTGATCCCCCCGGGGCCGCTGCAAAGCCTAATAGTCGACGGTCTAATCGCCGGTGTCGGCGGAGTACTTATCTTCCTACCACAGATTGCCATCCTTTTCTTTTTTATCGCCCTCTTGGAAGACAGCGGCTATATGGCCCGGGCCGCACTCTTAATGGATCGCCTACTCACCCGCATCGGTCTCTCGGGTACTTCATTCATCCCCTTGCTCTCCAGCTTCGCCTGCGCCGTACCCGGCATTATGGCCGCCCGCACCATCGAAGATCGCCGCGACCGCATCGCCACGATTCTCGTTGCGCCACTTATGAGTTGCTCAGCGCGTCTGCCTGTTTACGTGCTCTTCATCGGTGCCTTCGTGCCCGATCATACATTGCTCGGCGGCCTGCTCAGCCTGCAAGCTTTGGTCCTACTCGCCTTCTACGGACTCGGCATGCTCATCGCCATCCCCGTCGCCTGGTTGCTCAAACGGACCTTGCTCAAAGGCGATCCGCCCCCATTCCTACTCGAATTGCCCTCTTATAAAACCCCCAATCCGCGCACCGTGCTCCTTCGAGTCTACTACAGCGGCCGTGCCTTCGTGGTACGGGCCGGTAGCATTATCCTCGCGACTACCATCGCCATGTGGGCCCTGGCTTATTTTCCCCGCGACGCCGACGTCGCCGAACGCCATGCGATCGAACACCAAGCTGCCGCACCATCGACCCTCGACGCCTTGCAGAAGCAACACGCGGCCGAATGGGTCGCACACAGCTATCTCGGCCAAGCAGGTCGCATAATCGAACCCGTCGTGCGACCATTGGGCTGGGATTGGCGCATCGGCATGGCCGTAATTGCCTCCTTTCCCGCCCGCGAGATCATCGTTTCAGCCCTGGGAACCATCTACAGCCTCGGCGACGGCGAAGACGAGGAATCCACCAGCCTGCGCTCCATTCTGGCCACCGCGACTTGGCCCGATGGGCGGCCGATCTACACACTACCGGTAGCGCTCTCGATTATGGTCTTCTTCGCCCTTTGCGCACAATGCCTATCGACTCTCGTCGTCATGCAAAAAGAAACCGGCTCTTGGGGTTGGCCTCTGCTCAGCTTTGCCTATATGACCATACTCGCCTATTGCGGCGCGCTGATAACCTATCAGTTGGGCACGGCCCTCGGTTTTTAGATGGATTGGCAAACACCCATCGCCGTTGCCATCGCCCTGTGCGCCGGAGCCTATGCCCTCTGGCGATGGACCCGCCCTTTCTTCAACCGCGATTCCACTGCTGACCAAAACCAGAGCGATCTTCTGCAGATCACCTCATCAGAAGGCTAGTCCCCCTTCTCCCACCCAACACCGAGCTTACAATCTTCGAACCCAATATTGAGCATATTAGCCAAATTGCGTGATTATTGGCAATCAAAAGAGAATAAATTCCAAATTCATTACTGTAGATATCAGCGTGAACTAACGATATATCTAAAAAAAAAGCCGAACCCCGTACGAATAAGAAAGTATGCGCAGCGAAGAATTCGTCGGCAATGCGCTAAGCTAAAGCTCCTGCCATTTGCTTAGCGCCTACAACGGCGGGGAAGGATTCCGCCTAGCCCTCGAGCACGCACCCGATTTGCTTATTAGCGATATCGACATGCCGGTGATGAACGGCTATGAGATGTGCCAACGGATCAAGGAATCCGAATCGACGCGCGGGATTCCGATCCTGATCCTTTCGGCCCGCGGCGCTGGCGTCGACATCGACCGCGGTTTCGACGCCGGCGCCAACGACTTCCTCACCAAAACCGTCGCCGACAACGAATTGCTCAGCCGTATCGAAATGACGCTCGACAGCGCCCTAGCCAGCCTAACGCGAGAAGTCCTCGTGAAGACAGCGACGTGCAACGCGCGCTTATCACCCAGAGCTTGGCGTAGCAGGGCTTTGAAATTATTTCGGGTAAGGATGGCGAAGAAAGGCTTGAGTTGGCGATCGAAAACATACCGGACCTGGTGATCACAGACTCGAAAATGCCGCCAACTGATCAACTAAGCCATCCAACTCCAACCTGAGCAACGTGTCCAACAGAGCCTGCCGGTGGCAGAGTGCTATCCTGGGCGAGTTCGTCGATATGCCACGGCTCACCAGAGAGCAGGCCGTAGATACGCGCATCCTCCGGAGGTAACTTCGGCAGGGGCATTGCCTTGCTGTCCGGTGGCGCCCAACCCGCCATTACCCCCAATACGTCATCCACCTCCTCCACCAACTTCGACCCGTCCTTGATCAGCCGGTGGCAGCCCGCGCTCGCCCCCGACCGCACGTGACCAAGCACGGCGAAAACTTCGCGATTCTGGTCCACCGCATTCGTTACCGTGATCAGCGACCCGCTCTTTTGAGGTGCCTCGATGACGATGACCCCAAGGCTCAGACCGCTGATAATCCGGTTGCGCTGCGGAAAGGTCTGCCTATTCGGTTGGCTACCCGAGGCGAATTCGGAAACGATCGCCCCGCGTTCGCGGATCTGGCGGTAAAGGCCGGTATGCGCTCGGGGATAAGGCACATCCGGTCCCCCCCCCGGCTGTGAGCGCCGCCTCATGGGCGGCGGCATCAACGCCATAAACCATTCCGCTGACGATACAAACCCCGCGTTGAACTAAACCACGGGTTAGCTCACCCGCTATTTGCAAACCGTATTCCGAAGCTTTGCACGGTCCGACGATCGCCACCGTTGGCCCTACCAGGTCATCTGGCCCCAATGCAAAAAGGATCGGCGGCGGTGATGAAATCTGCCCAAGTAACTCGGGATAACTCGCATCACAGGGGACCAAGCAACGATCACCTTCCGCGCTAAACCGTTTCCATTGCACCTCGGCCCAATCAAACTCCGCGGGCCCCGGTCGCCGCTATACCCCACATTTACCGATAGCACATCCCCTATCAAAAGCTTTTAAAACCGCCTGAACAGTGCCAAAATGGGCCAGCAAACGCCGTAGCCGTTCGTGGCCAAGCCCCTCGACCCGACGCAGGGCCAACAACGCCCTTATCTCTTCCCACCCCTCAGGCATGGCCAAACTTCTCCCGCAAACGCCGCTCGACGCAAGGCGGCACGAACTGGGCCACGTTCCCGCCCATCTGCGAAACTTGCCGCACCACCGAAGAACTGAGATACATATACTCGGCCTTGGTCATCAGGAAAACAGTATCGAAGTTGGGCCAGAGCGAGCGGTTGGTAAGCGCCATCGAGAACTCGTGCTCGAAATCGGTCACCGCGCGCAAACCACGCACCGCGGTGCAAATACCGTGTCCCTGCGCGTAATCAACGATTAGCCCGTTATGAAAATCAACCTTTGCCCCCGGCAACCCGCTAATCGCCTCGGAGATCATATCCATACTTTCTTCTTGCGAAAAGAGCGGCTCTTTGTTGGGATTGATCGCCACTAACAGGGTCACCTCAGAAAAAATGCCCAACGCCCGTTCGAGAATATTCAGATGGCCCAAAGTGATCGGGTCAAAACTGCCGGGATAAATCGCTATGTCCATAGGGGACTCTCCTCAGGGCATGCCCACAACAACATCTACAGCCGCGTAGAGCCGGGCCTCCGCCCAACCTTGCTCATCGCCTTGAATCGGCATCAGCACCACTTCCCCCAGCACCGCGATTTCCTCGACCTGCTGCAGTTTTTCCAAGAAAGCGCCGATCTGCTGATACGATCCGGTGCCCCACAGCTTCTGGCGTTGATGGATGCGCGCGGACGGCAGGGGCATGGTGATGTTTTTTTTGATCAACAGGCCGTCCAAGCCGCTCTCGTCGGCCCATCGCGCCACTTTGCCAAAGAGACGCATGGCCTGGTCGGATGAAAGCGTCGCCAACGCGCGGACGGGCAACTCGGAGAAACGCCCATCGAAAGCGAAACGCAAAACCCTCGCGCTCGCCTTGCCCTCCTGCCACGAAGACAGCGTGACCTGCGACGGTGATTTTTGTAGAATTTCGCTGAATGCCCGCAACGACTGTTGCGACGCGCTGGTCCCTTCGAGGCCGTATTCTCCCGTTGCACTACAGGTCAACGAGACCAGGCGAACCCCGGGCGGCACGCGTTCGTTGATGCTCACCGCCCAATGACAGGCGGTGCTGCGCCGGGGCGGAGGCCGCAGGCCATCCGGTCGATCGCCATCGCCAACCGCCGGCTGAGAAAAATCGTTTACAACATGTGGAACAGATGCCGGACGATCTTCTTCGCGCGGCGCTACAGCCGGTGTCTCTTGTACAACCGGCACAGGCGCTTCACCCCAACCCGACGACTCGGCCGTCTCTGCAGTTTCGGCATCATTTGACCAGGAATCGCCGGCGGCCCCTTCAGCCCATGGGTCAGACGCCGCGCTTCGCTCCGCGGCGACGGAATCAGTGACGTCATTTGCCTCCTCTTGCCAAAGCTCCTGGTTGGCGACCGTATCTTGCGAAGAAGAATCGAATATCTGCCCGAATGGATAGAGCCAGTTGAGCCCGTACAACCCACCACAGAGGGCCAAAGCAAAAAGTGCCGGCCCCGCCCAAGGCGGCACCTGGCGACTACCGCCATGAAGAAGCTCGACGCGGATCATCCGGCCAATCCTCTTTGCGCCAAACCCACCGCGATCGCATAAACCGACCGCTGCTCGGGCGTAGCATCTTCGCCCAACAAATCGGGGTCGACCGCGGCCAGCGGATCCAGAATGGAACGCGGGACCCCCAACTTCCCAGCCAACTCTTCGCTCCAGGCCATATCGCCAGCTCCCGCCCCCCAGACGCGCTGAATATCGCTCCCTGCATCCTGCAGGAGCTTACGGGCGGCGCCTTCAAGCACTTCGACTACCTCGTCCTCCTCTTCCCAGGTACAACTGCCGACTGCCAGCGGTTCACCCTCTTCGACCAGCATCAACCAAGCCTCGCCCACATCAGCGTAGAGCAAGAGCTCCGATTCCTCCCCCGGCAACAACTCCGCACATTCGCCGGCGTTGTAGAGGGCAAATGGCGCCAAATCGACGTCCAAACGGGCAAAGCCAACCTCATCACCCAAATCTAGATAGCAGTCGAGCGCGCTATATCTGGCCGCCACTACAAACCCCCAGTCCTGGGTCATTACGAAATCGAGGCTGAACTCACCAGCTTCCTCCGCCAAGATCTGTTCGGATTCCCACAAGAGGTGCTCATAGTTGTCCTTATCGGCGTCGGCGACCAACGGACAGCGCTTGACCAAGGCAAGACGCCGATCGAGCGAGATGCAGGTGTTGCCATAATCAAAGCCGCATTCATCGGCGATCCCTTCAAGCGTCGAGACCAAGTCTTGGCGCTGCTCGTCATCGGCCAATGCCGCCGGATCGAAAGGGCTTTCCAATTCGCTTTCGACCAAAGCCAGCGGCCAGACCCCACCCCGACTCGATCCCAGCGCGGCAACGCGTACTATCCGCCCGCTGACATGAATTCCAGTAGCGCCTTTTTTGCCGAATCCGAACAATGCCCAACCCCTCCTGCAAATGCGGAATAGCGCTTCCTACTCGATTTCGAGCAAGGGACGCAGTTTTTTTTAAGGTCCGAAGGCCGATGCCCTTGATTTGCAACATTGTTCTACGCGTTCAAAAGGGCCGCGCTTCCCGCGGAAGTCGACGATCAAAGCCGCGGTTTTTGTGCCGACCCCGGGCAACTCGATCAACTCGACGGCCGTAGCGGAATTGAGCGAAATCGGCCCTTGCCGCTCAATTGTGACCTCGAGCGGCGGCGGCGGTTCAACCGCACGCGGTATAACGTGAAAATTTTCAGAGACCGCCGGCCGCAACCAATCGCCCACCGCCACCATCGACCCCACGAGCAGGGCGACTGTAAGGCTGAGCAAAGCCTATTGCTCCTGTCGGTTAAACATGAAAAATACCTCCCCAAGCCGCACGAGGCAACATCCTTTACCGCAGGAAGAACGTGCCTGAGAGCCTCAGTTCCCTCGTCTTGCGCGTCTTGTCGGTCAATTTGTTGTTGTTGTTCTCGACCCGGATCAGCCCTTCGCCGCGAAAATTCTCGCTAAAGCTGTAGCTCATCGAGAGTTGCGTCTTCCAACGGTTGGTTTCAGCAATCGGCGTGCGCGCCTCGTCGGCGGTGGCATTGGCACGGGTCTCTCCCTCAATGCCAAATTCGAAATTGAGCGTGACATCGCTTTTGAACTTGCCGAAGAGAGGCAGACTTCGGGGCTTGAGATTATAGGTAGCCTTAAAGGTCGTCGAAGCGCGTTCATTGCTACTAGTACCGCGCAGGGGCCTCGGACCAAAGGCACTACTGTCCGACTCGGCCGAAGCCAGTTCGAAATCCCGACTCTCGGAAGTCGATACTACACGCTCGATGGTCGTCGTCGGCCCCCAACGCCAGCGGCCGTTCCACGAGATGCGAAACTCGGTCGAAGTCCCTTCGGTGATCAAATCGCTGTCGGACAGGCTGCCCTCTCCCTCGCTGGTCGTCGAAGCCTCGAAGTTCATATTCACCTGCGCGCTATTGATCAACTTCTTTAAATAGGGCAGTCGATCCGCCCGTCCCCAGTTGAGATTGAGACGCGGGAAGCGGCGCTCGCGCTGCAGCCGCAACCGGTCCTGCGAAGAGCCGCTGCGCTGCGTAGTTTGTTCGTTGGAGTTGACCTTGACACTCATCCCGAAGGGCAGGCGCAAACCCGAACTGGCCTCGAGAGAGGAGGTCTGCGCGGAATTGTCCTGGGTCGTCAACCCCTGGGTCGCCCGCCGCACCTTAAGCGAGTCGGCAATACCCAATTGAAAAAGGATCGGTGGCCGAGCTACCAGATTGAAATTGCGCGCGTTGGTATTGCGCCGCCAGTTGGCGTTGATCGGCTCGATAACATTGCCGGTCCAACCGGCCAAACGACGGAGGATAAACGGGCTATTGCGCTTCTGCGGCTCAGCCTCGGCCTCCCCTGCGGCCGGCTGCAGCGCGGCCGGGCGCTCAGGCTCCTCCGTTCCGCCCTCTTTTTTCTTTTTAACCTTGCGGCCCTGGGCAGAAGATTTGCCCAAACTCTTGAGCAGCAGAGGTAACTTGAAATTAAAACGCATCGACAAATCGTTCTGGGTATCGATATCGAGCGTCTTGAACGGCGCGCCCGTCGTCGAGTCGATCGGCGCCGAACCACGGCGTTGGGCCGGGTCGTCCTGTTCCACGTAATTGGCTTTAAAAGTATAATTTTGGTCCAACCATTGCACCAAGCGCAGCGAGAAACTGACATCGGCCGTCTGCTTGCGGCCCACCTCGCGACCGAAACTGCGCATATCGGGAACGAATTTTTTGCGCAGGTCGCGGTCTATCTTGAGGTTGTAATCGGCCGAGAGTCCCGGCAACGGGTTGAGTTTGGAGGCATAGGTCTCGTTGAGCCCGAAGTCCTCCTGCTCGGTCGGCGTGGCGTCGCCGCGGTGCAAAAGCCGCGAGACCCGGCGACTGCCGTTCATGGTGTAGGTTAGGCTCGAAGGCAACGGCCGGATGCGCAACTCGACCAACCCCTTGGGCATAAACTCCGGCAGCCAACTCAAGACCTGCAACGACGGTTTCGGTAGCGGCATGCGATAGTTAAAACTCATCGTCTGCGCCTCGCGTTCATTGAGCAGGCGCACAGGGTCCGAACTGTTCTCACGCGAGTGCGAAAGACGCAGGTTCATCTGGTCCAAGGTCCAGCGCAAAAAAAAGTTCTTGCCCTGCCGACGGCTGATCGATACATCGTAGAATTCTTTGGTACTGACCGACTGCTGCTCCAGCTTCTCCTCGGAAGTCAATTCGACATCGGAACCGGGGCCAAAACGCGGTAGACTCACCCTGCGGCTCAGGTTAACCTTGACCGGTACCGAAAAGCCCCAACTGCCCGGCAGTAATCTCTGCACATTGGAAGAGGCCGACATCGTGGCTTCACGATCGGTGCTATTACCGCCCGACCCGGCGAAGGTGCGGAAATCCTCCTGGCGCCAAAGTACATGGCCGTCGACGTTCATAAAGTCCGCCAGCTTGGTGTTGAGCTTGGCGTATGCGGCCAAACCCGGATCATTGCGCGCCTCGTCAAGCCGCAATTCGTCAAGAAAGACTCGGCCGCTGTAGGGACGATTGTCCGCCCGGTTTCGCAAACCGATGCTCAGCTGCTTGATCGACTGCATCGAGGGGTTGCCCCTCACTCGGTATATCGCTGGCTCGCCGCCACGGCGGCCCGGCCCGGCAAAAACCTGGTCCAGAGAAAAGCGATCGACCCGAGGGTCATACCCCTCGGCCCTGAGCCGTTGCAATTCGTCTTGGGAAAGGTGAGTCTTCCCTTCGATCGGCGCCCCCCGTGGGTCACGCACCAGATAGGTATAGTAGAACTCGCCTGTCGTCGTATCCACCCGCCCGGACTGTGCGAGCGCTTTGAGCTGGGAAATCGCCAACAGATCGACGTCCACCTGATTGCCCTTCCAGCCCGCACGCCCCCCTTCCCAACCCGGGAATATCGGGCTGATGACCTCGTAATAGTTGGTCGAATCCGCCCCAAAGCGCACAAATAGCACCATGTCGCTCGAATCGCCATGTACATAATCGATAGTTTCGCTCGAATCGCCGTATGCGTACATGCGCAAACGCTGGTAGCTGGTATAATTTGCAGCCCGGTTCAGGATCTTGGTCGCCGACATCTGATGGCCCGGCTCTAACCCCTCGTAGGCCAATACCAACGACTGCTCGCGCTCCCGGGTGCGCGACTGCACATTGCGCCGCAGCTTGACCCCCGGCGGCGGCCGGTAGCTCAAGCTCTTGTCCGTGCCGATCACCGTGACGTCAAGCGTCTCCTTCTCACCGACCATATAGCGCTCGTCAAGCCGGGTAACGTCGTCCTCCTGCCACTCGTTGCCGACCACTTCGATCAGCGCAATTTCGGCCAGCGTCGTAGCTTCTGGGTCGGCGAAGGGACCGTGCGAGAGCATCAGCCGCGCATATTCGATGCGGCTGGAATCAGGCAGGCCGGCCCGCAGGACATGTTCGCCGAAGAGCGGCACCCGGATCTGACGCCAACCCTGGCTATGCGTACCGGGTACCTCGTAGCGATTCGAGGCGAGATCGACCTGGTAGTGGTAATAATTATTGCGCTGGTCGAGCACCCCATTGTTGTTCAGATCCTCGGAATCAGGCCGATCGCCGCTCTCGAGGTCCACCTTATTGCGCTGGGTGCCGTTAATGCGGCTGTAGTCGTTCTTATTGCGCTCCGGGTCGTACTTCCAGTTGTCCCCTTCCGGATCGTCGGCCGAACGATTCGGGCGTAAGGGATCCGGCTCGCCATAGAAGGCGTTGAAGGCCTGCTTGCGTTGGTCGAGCGACCCGGTGGTGTCAAAACTGGCGTCCTGGAGTAGCAGATAGAAATTCAACTCGGCCTCGTCGTCCCGGCTGTCGACGCCCAAGTCCTCCTCTTTAGAAACTAGGCCATCGCCCGTCGAACGACCGGGAAAGGGTTCATCCTCGGTGTCGAGCCGACCATTGGCGACATAATCCTCGTTAATCTGGTCACCGAGGTTCACGTGCAGAATCCCCACCTCGCCCCGCACCCAAATTTCGAGGAACTTAGACTGGGAGAAATCGTTGACGGTCGAGAGCGCCGCAACGATTCCGCCCCAGGACTCGGCGGACCGCGCATTGGGGGCCAATTCAAGGGCCAGGATATCAGCACGGCGGTTCTGAGCTTCTAACTGTTCTTCCTGATTTGGCCAGATATCGGTGCGCTGCACCCCGTCAAAGGGATTGTACCATATGAAGCGCCCGCGCTCGTTCTCTCCATAGCGCGAATCCTCCAACACGCTCGACGGCAACCAGCGCGTGCGGCCGATCGCCAGCGAAGTGGGCCTTTCGCTGCCCTCAAAATCATCGATATAACCCTTGCCCTTGGTATTGAGATTCGGACGACTCTGGGCTACTTCGGCGTCGAGCACCACCTCCGAGGGCACCACCGTCTTGATCAAGGGTAACATATCGACGATTCGGGTTAGGATCGGCGCCTCGCGGCGAGCGCGCAAATCGAAGTTCCAGATCACTGTGCGCTTCGGTTCATTGCCGACGCGCACGCGTCGTTCGCTCGAGCGCTCGTTATTGTAGATCATGGTGCTGCCCATACGCCCGTCCCCGCCCCAAAACTCATATTCGGTGCGCAGCCCCAATAGCGTCTTCTGCTGGCTGCCCAACCCAAAGACGTCTTCCGACTCAAAGGTGATCTCCAGATCGGCGCCGGGGTCGGCTACTTCCTGGGCGACATTACCGACAAAGGTCACATTGCCGACAAAATCGACATTGTAGTCCGAACCCCGGGTCAGCCCGCGGCCATTTAAACGGACCTCCACAGTCTCGGCCCGCACTCCACCAAATGCTCCTCCTAGTCGGATACGCTGTTCGGAGGAAGCGGCTCGGACCAGAATCGTATAACGGCTAGCTTCGATCTTGTCGCGCTGCTGCTGGTTGTCATAAATCTCGGGAATCGTCTCTTCGATGAGCGCGCGGTATTTCGGTGCCCGCGGGTCAAAGGGCCGTTGGTCGGGGAAGATCAGGTGACCGCGAAAATCGTCGAGACCGATATAATCGGCGTCGACAACGCGGTCGGAGGGGCTGCCCGGGTCCTTGCCGCGTTCGTCCAAACCCAACAATTGTAAGAAGGCGCGCCCGTTCTGCGAGGGCTGTTTTTCCTGGCCGGGCACCTCTTTGACGATATCAACCAGCAATGTCTTCGGATCGAATTTGCGCCCGGAGGAAAAACCCGTCGCGATGCGGTAAACGTTTTTCCATTCCAGGTTCCAGGTCGGAAAACCCGGCCGGGCGTTGCGGGCCTTGATCAGCTTCAGTTGCAACGAATCGGATGCGGTGCTGGTATTGAGCCGGGCCGTCTCGCTTTGCAACGGACCGTCAAAGCCCGGATCCAGCGCTTTGAAATGCACTCCCATCGCGTAGGTTTCGTTCACTACGCGATTGAGGATGATATAACCGGCCTCGGCAACGACGGTATAGTCGTCGTCCGGATCTAACCGGTGCCAGGTCCCCTCCTCGAAACAGCCGCTGTTCTGCAATCTGCCGCCGGCCGCGTCGAAACACTGGATCTCGCTGGTACCCAACGTGTCGGAAGCGTCGACCCAGGCGATACCGGGTTTGGCAAAAAGCTCGGCGTCATTGTTGGTGTTGAAATCGTTGATATAGACTTCGAGGCGGTTTATATCAACAAAATTCTCGGGACCGAACTGGGCCCCTTCGAGCAATTGGCGGAAATCGGGCAGGTTCGCGCGGTAGAACTCGTGCAAAAAGAAATAAGTATTGGGAATATACTGGTGGTCCTTGATCTCCAAGGTGTCGACCGCGGCCCCGCCCTTGAAGCTCTGGCGGTTGCTCTTGCTCTTCTCATGACTTGCAACGGTAGTAAAAGCGAAAGGGCCTAGATGACCTTTGGCGCGGATGCCGAAGAGACCCTTGTTCTGTTGCCTAAAACCGACAAAACGCGTATTGGGCAACTCCAAGGTGGTATTACCGCCTTGGATCTCCTGGAAAATCGCATCGTCTTCGCCATTGTAGTCGAGCTTAATCTGATTGGCCAGTTGGTCGCTCAAATTAGAACCGAAAGCCGAGCCGATACTTTCGGTATCTTGGTTGATCCGCACATTGATCAACTCGCCGACCTTGCCCTCTACAGTGAACTTCGACTCCTGGTCTATGGCCAACGCGGGAAATTTCGAAGGCCGCCCGATAGAAGTCTGCACCTGGCCATCGGTCCACTCGCTCTTGCCGGAAATAATGATCGTGCGCGAACCATTGAGGCTGAGGCTGGGTCCCTCCTCGCCGATAAAACGCTGCAGTGGCTTCGGCGCAGAAAAGGGCACGGTCCACTCGAAACGGCCACCCTTACGGCGGCGCTGCTTCAGCGCGGTGCTGCGGAAATCGCGGCGTATCAACTTGCGCCAAATCTGCCGCTGCTCACTCCGGTATTCGAGATTCAGGTAATCGTCCATCTCCACGGTGACCGTCGGCCCCTCCGGAAACCCGCTGACGCGGCGGCCGTAGTGGATCATACCTAGCGAATCCACCTCGACCTTGTGCTCGATTAAACCGCGGCTGCGGTCAGGCAAGAGGGGTCTGCCGGCTATGAGGGCGGTCGGCTGGCTCTCGGCGAAACGCTCGGAGAGCGGACCGTACATAGGCTCGTAGTGCAAACCGGGCTTGGCATAAACCGCCGCGGCGAGTAAGTAAAAGCACAGCCACGCGCAGTGACGCGCGCTATAAGACATAGCAGAACACCTGGATGAGATTGCGGAGAAACCTCTCGAAATTCATTCGCATTGACGTCTATACTCATTGTACTATGGATGTAAAGATTGCGCAGTAGCATTCGCGCACCAGTTCGTGCATTACGCCGTGCTACTGTAGACGTTAACTAAACGCGATAGGCCATCTCCAAAATCCAGGGGAAGAAAAGAAGGTCGCCCAGTCGATTGGACAACTCCTGAAACATAGCACGAGGCTGCGATTATTTCAAGCAAGGTCCGGCAAAAAACGTGCGCGGCACTCACGGCGAAGCAAAGTTTTTTCAATCGTGCCCCAAGTCGTTATATTTAAGAAGGGTAGGCCAATACCGGCGCAGATTCCCACCGCTTATAATCTCGACGCCCTGGGTATACTAAGCCACAGTCCCGTATCCTTTTCAACACACTCTTTCCATTCGTGCCAGACTATTGACGACCCTTTCCCGCTATATACTAAAGGAACACGGCCTGCCCTTTGTCTTGGGCTTTTCGCTGATCCTCTTCATCTTGCTGCTCGACGTCGTCCTGCAGACGATGGACCAAGTACTAAGCAAAGGCTTGGCCCCTTTGGCCGCTGGCCAGTTGCTGGTGTTCAACCTGGCCTGGATCATCGCGCTCGCGGTGCCGATGGCCGTGCTCATCGCCGTGTTGATGGCCTTCGCCCGGCTGGCCGCCGACGGCGAAATCATCGCCGCCAAAGCCTGTGGCGTGAGCTTCTTCCTGCTGTTGCGCCCAGTCCTTGCGGCCGCGGCCCTGCTCACCCTGCTGATGATCGTCTTTAACGATCAAGTCCTGCCCGACTGGAACCACCAGGCCCGGACCCTCGCCTCCAGCTTACAACGCACGAAAGCCGCTTTAGTTCTCAAGGAGAAAGAAGGGGTTTTTATCCTAAACCTGGGCGATTACCACCTGCTGATCCGCCAGATCGACCCCGTAAGCAATGACCTGATGGGCATAACGCTCTACGACACTTCACGGCCCGGCCCACCGGTGATATTGCACGCCCCCCAAGGCCGGGCGGCCCTCTTCGGCGACGGTTCTTATGTGCGTATCGAGTTGCAGGACGGCCAGCTCCAGCGCATCGAATCCGGCCCGGAGGAACGCTTTCTCTATGGCTCTTTTGCCCGCCAGGTGTTACATATCAAGGACCCGCGCCGCCGCTACGAACGCCGCAACTCCTCTTTTCGCAGCGACCGCGAAATGGACATCGGTTCTATGCGGCACTCCGTCGCCGAGCGCCGCGACGAGCAGCGACTCGCCTACGGCCGACTCGACTCAACTGTCGCGCACTACTTTGCACTCGAACAAAAGCAGGAGCAACAACAATTTCCGCAAGAGATAAAAGGCTCGGCACGCTACTTGGCCTATACAAGCGACAGTACTGCCACAACAGATATCCCCTATGCCCGCGACCCCGATGATCCCATTCCCTTTAGCCTCGAATCCGAGGCGAAGCGGACGGCGGAAGAGGTGCGCAAACAATGGCGCCTTATCGACAATCGCGAAGCCCGGATCAACGAATTCGAAGTCGAGATCCACAAAAAGTTCTCCATCCCCGCCGCCTGCCTCGTCTTTGTACTCGTCGGTGCCCCGCTGGGCGCGCTGATCCGTCGTCGAGGTGCTGCGGTCTCGGTCGGTATCAGCCTAGCCTTCTTTTGGATCTACTGGATGTTCCTGATCGGCGGCGAGGAATTAGCCGACCGGGGGTATATTGCACCAACCCTAGCGATGTGGGCACCAAATCTCGTCTTCGCCATCGTCGGCTGGCGCCTTTTACTGCTCGTCGCCTACGACCGCGCCAAGAACCGAGACTAAAATGCGCACCCTCGATCTCTATCTGACCCGCCGCTTCCTTCTTTGCCTCGGACTCGCCGTCGTCAGTCTGCTGCTTATCTCAGTAGTCATCGACCTTACCGAGAATATCGACACCTTTATCGATTTCGAGGCCCGCCCCTGGCAAATCCTGCTTTATTATGCCTACCGAATGCCCTACTGGCTTATTCTGACCCTGCCGATCGCCGCGCTACTCGGTTCGCTCTTCGCCTTGACAAGTTTGTCCCGGCAAAACGAAATCACCGCCATGAAGGCAACCGGCATCGGCCTCTACCGCATACTCACCCCCATCCTGCTCTGCGCTTTTGCCGTCTCGGTCTTGGCCTTCTTCTTTACCGACCGGGTCGTGCCGACCGCCACTTACCGCTACAATCAAATCAGCGATGAAATCAAATCCTACCACCGCAACGACGGTTCCCGCCGCCAGGTCCTGCTCCAGGATACCGGTGAGCAGTTGGTCTACGCCCGCAGTTACGACGCCCTGCATCAACGCGCTGACGAAGTCTCATGGGAACGCTTGGCCGACAATGTCCCCATGGAACGGATCGTTGCACGCCGTATGGAATGGCGGAAGAATACCTGGCACCTACTCAGCGGCCGCCATTTCAGTTTTGCCGCGGACGGAACCATCGAGACCTCCTCCTTCGACACCCTCGCCCTACCGAGCCTCTCGCTCAGGCCCATCGATTTCACCCGCCAGCAAAAATCTCCCGAAGAAATGAACTACGCCGAACTGGCCAACTACATCGAAAGGGCCACCATCAACGGCGAAGACGCCACCCGCCAACAAGTCGACCTGCATCTCAAGATAGCCTTCCCGCTGACTAGTTTTATCATCATCGCACTGGGCGCCACCCTCGGCGCCAATGCACGACGCACCGGACTGGCCAATAGCTTTGGGCTCGGGGTCTTGCTCTGTTTCGCCTACTACAGTTGTGTCAAAGCCGGCCAAGCTCTGGGCTGGAACCAATTTCTCGACCCCTGGCTGGGCGCCTGGCTCGCCAATTTGATCTTCGCCGGACTGGCCCTAACGCTGCTTTGGCGAGCCCATAAATAGGGAGGGCCGCCCGCCTCTCGGCGAACGGCCCTTGGGAAATCGCACCGGGACTAAGGTTAACTAATACCCTGTTCCAGATGGTAGATCTTGAGTTTGAGGGCCGCCGAACGGCCTTTCCAATCTTCTAAAAGCAACGACGCACGATGCCCGGCCTCGCCTTCGAGTTGTTCACTCAACCCGACCAGTAACTGGGCCAAGCGGGCAACCTTGTCTTCGGAGGCGCGAAAGGTCAACCGCTCCAAGTGACCGATCAAATCAGCACCCAACGACGAATCGGTGCGCTGCACCGTCCGTTGCAAAAAACGAGCGTGACGCCGGGCAAAAGACTCGTCTTCGCCGCTCTTGCTGAGCAAGTGGCGCATCAGTTCGGTGGAGGGATCGTCTTGCAGAATCTGGGCGGCGATCCGCGCCATCCGCTGCCAGACGCGCGCGTGCTCGGCCTCGGCCAGCACGCGCGGCGAAGTCTTCCCCGCTTCGACAAAAAGTTCAAATAAAGGCAATTGTGGCAACCCCGCAAGCAAGGTCCGCAGCAAATTCTCACCGGTCTGCAGATCGAGTAACAAATCGACGACATAACGCACCAAGGAAGGGTGGATGCCGCGCAACTTGCCCAAGAGCATTTCTTCGATATCCACCGGCAACCCCGACGCCACCGCGGCAGTGATCGGCGCCAAGGTCTGACGGCTGATCGGCACGCCCATGGCGGCCTCGCGAGCTACAGCATACTGCTCATGCGCCAGCAATTCGGCGGTCTCGTCGCACTGGCGCAATGCCCAAACCAAAGCCGCAGTGACTTTGGGGGCCTGTTCCTTGCGGGCCAAGCCCACCATCCGGCGCATCATCTTGGACGAAGCCAGCCAAGAACGGTGATAACCCAGCATCTGTATGGCCACCAACCGCCGATCATCCGTCAAATCTTCGGCAATTTCCAGTACCCGTTCCAAACCGGCCAGACTCGGCACCAACAACCGCAATTCCTCAATGGCGCGCGCCTGTTCGCTCGGCCGCGAACTCGCCGCAGCCTGTAACAATTCGCCCAAATCCGGGCCGGGCGGCAACATGGGCACCGCAGGCCCCGACTCTTCGCGTATATCCAGAACCATTTTCTTCAACCTCTCAGCAATATAGCACTACTTGGATCAATCCTCGGGGCGAGCCTGCAGCATAAAGGATTGCAGAACCATTTCGACCTGCTCAAACGCGGCACGCGCCGTACCCAGGCTGGCCATATCCGAATTTTCCAGATACGTGCGGATCAGTTGCAGGGGTTCGGCGACCTCGTCGTTCAACTGGGCAAAAAGTTCTTCCTGAATTTGTATGTGGGCCTGGGTAATTTGATGATGCATACCCCGATCCTGTATGATGACCAACATTGCCAGGCCTTCCCCATACGGACGAGGCAGCACCTGCACTTCGAACGCGCTGTTTTCCAAGGGAAAAGTCGTCGATGCCCCGGCGGCACATAGCAATACCAAATCACAGCCTGTGCGCACTACAAAGGCGGCGGCATCGAGTTCCTCGAGTGGCAGTTCCAGGAGACGGCCAATCTCCGCATTGGCCGCAAGCTGCGTTCCTTCGGGACTAAATAGCGCCATCCCGAAAGGCAGCAACTCAGCCGATGCGATATCGGCAGGTTCGGCCCCTTTCTCTTCCACCGCAGGCTCGAGCAGCGGCAATAACTTAACCGCATACTCGATCTCGGGGTCGAGCGCTTCAAGGTCGAGCATAAAACCGCGCCGCCCAGCGCTCTTCAACAAACCGGCTTCCACCAGCGCTTCGAGCCCTTCGAGCAACTCGTCACGGCGGAGCCCCGTTCGGGCGGCAAGACCTTGTGTATCTTCGTCTAAAAAAGGATTGCGCAAGAACGCACATAGCAGTTCCCGCTGATTTTCTGTCAGTGGCGGACCAGGCAGAGCCAACAATTGCTCTGGTTGCGCCACGGCATAACTATCCGGGCCCATAGAGACTTCGCCTCAAGGGGAGGAGGTACGAGAAATGTCGGGGAAACTCGGGGAAGATTGTGATTTATAGCCTCTCAAAGTTAAAACCTGTCCTGCAATAACGCAAGGGTAAAACTATGCGGAAAAATACTTGGCCCCAATTTTGCGTCTTTAGGAGATGAATCAGAAACAACAAATGCACAATCTATTTGGTAATCACTTGTCTAATAAATACTTACGCAATAAAAACAAACGCGGGGTCGCCGAAGATCCGGACATTATCTTCCCCTTCGACCAGCACTTTGCGGAAAGAGTTACCATGACCGAAGTAGATAAAAGAGCGCAAATTGAAGAAGAAGAGCCATCGCCACGCGAAAAGGCCGCCATTCTTATGATTGCCCTCGGCGAGGAAGCCGCCGGCGAGATTATGAAATACATGGTTGACTTTGAGATCGAGGAGATTACGAAGATCATCACCGAGCTCAGCAATCTGCCTACGGCCATCCAGGATCGGGTCCTAGAAGAATTCGAGCAACACCTCATCGCCGGTGAGTGGGTTTCGCAAGGTGGGATCGATTTTGCGCGTCAAGCCCTCGAACGCGCCGTCGGCTCCCGCAGGGCCCAAGAAATACTCGACCGAATCAATAGCAATACCAACTCCGGCTTCTACATGCTCAAAAACGTGGCACCGGAGCAAATCGCGCCCTTTATTAGCCACGAACACCCGCAGACCATC
>Ga0315339_1001476_pt1 | contig 20685 bp, 17 predicted proteins | sample ASW17metaG_FD_204514 | JGI IMG/M metagenome (GOLD analysis project Ga0315339, IMG submission 204514) | Ammonia-oxidizing marine archaeal communities from Pacific Ocean, United States - ASW #17 | ecosystem: Environmental > Aquatic > Marine > Oceanic | place: USA: California | collected 2016-12-05
TCGCGTTTGAAATCGACAAGCCGATAATGACGTTTATGACCGCCACCGCGATGGCGGGTTGTGATTCGTCCCTTGTTGTTGCGTCCGCCCGTATTGGACTTCGCCTCCAACAGAGGCGCATACGGATCACCCTTGTGTAGATCGTTGCGCACCGCACGGACGACGAAACGGCGACCTGCGGAAGTCGGCTTAGCTTTTTGTACGGCCACTCTACTTACCTGCCTCTCTACTGTCGCTACGCTACTCGACGCCCATAAAATCGATGTCGTGCCCCGGCGCCAACCTGACGTAAGCCTTTTTCCAGTCGGACTTCCGACCGCGATTCGATCCCTGTCCCTTAGTCTTACCGGACATATTGACCACCGTCACGTTACCAACCTCAACCTCGAATAACAGTTCGACTGCCTTGCGTATCTCGCCTTTGGTTGCGTCGCGCCGGACCTTAAACACAACTTGCTGGCTTTGTTCCGCTGCGGCAGTCGACTTCTCGGATATGTGCGGCCCGAGAATAACGGTCATCAGTCTTTCCTCATGTGCCGCCCGAGTCATCCGAGCTTCTCCTCCAGCAGCTTCACCGCCGCCACCGTCATCACAACCTTGTCGTGACCAATGAGATTGACCGGATCCACGGACTGCACATCCTTCACCGCGACCTTCGGCAAGTTTCGCGCTGCCAAAAGCAAATCCCGATCGAACCCTTCAACGACGATGAGCGTGCTGTCGAGCTTGAGTTCGCTGAGCTTCGCCACCAACTCCTTAGTCTTGGGGGCACTAACAGAGAACGCTTCCATCAACAGCAGCCGGTCCTGACGAATGAGTTCGGAGAGCATCGACCGCATCGCGCCACGATACATTTTGCGGTTTATCTTTTGAGTAAAATCGCGCGGTCTAGCTGCAAACGCGCGTCCTCCACCGACCCAAATGGGGCTTCGAATCGTCCCAACCCGGGCGCGTCCCGTGCCTTTCTGTCGCCATGGCTTCACGCCGCCACCGCGAGCCTGCGCCCGGTTCTTCTGGGCCTTGTTTCCCTGGCGTCCACCCGCCAAATAGGCGGTGACAATCTGATGTACCAGCGGCTGGTTGAATTCCACCGCAAACGCCGCGTCCGAAAGCTCAACGCTCGAGTTTTTGTCCTGCAGCTTTAGCTTCATTCGGACTCTCCACCCGCCTCCGCGGGAGCTTGAGGAGGAGGCGGTCCTGCCTTCACGGCCGGACGAACTATCACCTGTCCGCCCGACGCGCCAGGGACACCCCCCTTCACAAGGAGCAGATTCCGTTCCGTATCGATTCGTACGACCTCGGTATTGGGCGAAGTACACCGCACGTTGCCCATTTGACCAGCCATCTTCTTACCCTTGAAGACCCGACCCGGGGTCTGGTTCTGACCAATAGAACCCGGTGCCCTATGGGCCAGCGAATTACCATGCGTAGCATCCTGGGTGGCGAAGTTGTGCCTTTTTACCGCGCCGGCGAAACCCTTACCCTTAGAAGTGCCTATCACGTCCACTTTCTGGCCGTCTTGGAAGACGTCTACTTTAAGCTCGGTTCCCAGCGTCAGGTCATCGCCTTCTGCTTCCTCGAGTCTGAATTCCCACAGGCCCTGTCCCGGATCGACCTCGGCCTTACTGCAGTGGCCGAGCAACGGTTTCGCCGCGCGGGACGGCCGCGCACTACCAAAAGTGACCTGAACCGCCCGGTAACCGTCACAATCCACGGTCTTTAGCTGCGCGACTCGATTAGGCAGGGCCTCAATCACGGTCACCGGGATGGATTCACCGGCATCCGTGAATACGCGGGTCATACCGCATTTCCGGCCCACAAGACCGATTGGCATCTTCGTATCCTCTCATCCGCGTCGCCGCCCACCTCTAACGATTGGACTGACGCTTCAGCCAGAACCTTCTACTCGGCGCTGGCACCCAAGAGCCGCGGGTGAACCACCATGGCCACCTGAAACCCATGAGTTATGTTGATCAATGGTGCCGGATGAGCGCTCCGGCTACCCCCTAGTGCTAAAGTGGCCCGGAAGCAGAAGCTCCCCGTGCCCGTGCCCCCAACCCTCAGATCGTGAGCAGCCCGCTATTATAGGGCACCAGGCAACCCGGTTTCAACGCGCGAAACCCTCTCCTGACCCCTAATTTAGCCTGATTTGAACATCAACCCCAGCCGGAAGCTCCAGCTTCATCAGGGCATCCACAGTCTTGTCGGTCGGGTCCACGATATCCATGAGCCGCTTGTGGGTGAGCAGCTCATATTGGTCACGGGCGTCCTTGTTGACGTGCGGCGAGATTAGCACCGTGTAGCGTTCGATCTTAGTCGGTAGCGGCACTGGGCCCTTCACGGTCGCCCCAGTTCGCTTTGCGGTGTCCACGATTTCCCGTGCCGAACGGTCGATCAGCTTGTGATCAAACGCTTTGAGACGAATCCGAATGTTCTGATTTGTTGCCATTTGTTGTTCCTTCGTGGCCACCGCTCCAGCGGCTCAACTCCAACCTACTCCATGATCTTCGCGACGACTCCGGCGCCCACAGTTCGACCCCCTTCCCGGATCGCAAACCGCAACCCATCCTCCATCGCGATCGGATTAATCAAATCCACTTTCATCTGAATGTTATCCCCAGGCATCACCATCTCAGTCGCCTCGGGTAACTCCACTGCTCCAGTCACATCCGTGGTCCGAAAATAAAACTGCGGCCGGTATCCCTTGAAAAACGGTGTGTGTCGTCCACCTTCTTCTTTCGTCAGAATGTAGACCTCCGCCTCAAACTTCGTATGCGGCGTGATCGAACCCGGCTTCGCCAAAACCTGACCGCGCTCCACCTCATCGCGCTTCGTGCCCCTCAACAACACCCCAACGTTATCCCCTGCCTGACCATCGTCCAGCAGCTTCCTGAACATCTCCACGCCCGTGCAGGTGGTCTTCGTCGTTTCCTTGATCCCTACAACCTCAACCTCATCACCCACCTTCACAACGCCTCTCTCTATCCGGCCCGTCACCACCGTCCCACGACCTGATATCGAAAACACATCCTCCACCGGCATCAGATAATCGCCATCTACCAATCGCTCCGGCACCGGTATGTACTCATCCAACGACGTCACCAGCTTCTCAACACTCTGCGTGCCCAGCTCAGAATCGTCACCCTCCAGCGCCTTCAACGCGCTGCCCGTGATGATCGGCGTGTCATCCCCTGGAAATTCATACATCGACAACAAGTCCCGGACCTCTAATTCCACCAGCTCCAGCAACTCCTCATCATCCACCATGTCGGCTTTGTTCAAATACACCACAATGAACGGCACGCCCACCTGGCGCGCCAACAAAATATGCTCGCGCGTCTGCGGCATCGGGCCATCCGCCGCCGAAACCACTAAAATCGCACCGTCCATCTGCGCCGCACCTGTGATCATGTTCTTCACATAATCCGCGTGCCCAGGACAATCCACGTGCGCGTAGTGACGTATATCACTCTCGTACTCCACATGAGCCGTGGCAATCGTGATCCCCCGCTCGCGTTCCTCCGGCGCATTGTCAATCTCATCAAACGCTATCGTGTTCCCACCGTGCTTCGACGACATCACCTTCGTCAACGCCGCCGTCAGCGTCGTCTTACCATGGTCAACATGACCTATCGTCCCCACATTTACGTGCGGCTTCGTTCGCTCAAATTTTTCTTTGGACACGATCAGCTACCTCTTGATCAGGAAAGGAGTCAACTTCTGGCCTTTATGATGTCAGCCGATACACTGGAAGGTGCGTTCGCGTAACGGCTGAATTCCATAGTGTAGGTCGCTCGTCCCTGGCTCATGGAACGCAAATCCGTTGCGTACCCGAACATCTCAGCCAACGGCACCTCGGCTCGGATAATTTTTCCCATCGGAGAATCATCTAGACCCTGGAGCACGCCACGGCGTCTATTTAGATCACCGTTAACATCGCCCATGTAATTCTCCGGGCTCACCACCTCTACTTTCATAATCGGCTCGAGAAGCACCGGCTTCGCCTTCGCTGCCCCCTCTTTAAAAGCCATAGAGCCAGCGATCTTGAAAGCGACCTCACTCGAGTCAACGTCATGATATGAGCCATCGTAGAGCGTCACCTTGCAGTCCACCACCGGGTAACCGGCTATCACGCCGTTAACCATCTGCTCTTGGATACCTTTGTTGACCGCAGAGATGTATTCCCTAGGAACCGCGCCACCGACGATTGCGTTCTCGAACTCGTAACCAGTCCCTGACTCTTGGGGCTCAATTCGAAGAAACACATGGCCGTACTGACCGCGGCCTCCTGTCTGACGCACAAACTTACCTTCCTGCGCCACCTTGGCTCGAATCGTCTCGCGATACGCGACTTGGGGTTTGCCGACGCTCGCTTCGACTTTGAACTCTCGCTTAAGTCGATCGACGATAATCTCCAAGTGCAACTCACCCATACCAGAGATAATCGTCTGGCCGGATTCCTCGTCCGTGTGCATACGGAAGGACGGATCCTCTTTCGCTAGCTTCGACAACGCGACGCCCATCTTCTCCTGGTCCGCTATCGTCCTGGGCTCAACCGCCACGGAGATAACTGGCTCGGGGAACTCCATACGCTCCAACGTAATGATTGCTTTAGGATCGGTCAGGCTGTCTCCTGTCGTGACGTCCTTCAGGCCCACCGCGGCGGCAATGTCGCCGGCTCGAACCTCTTTCAACTCTTCTCTGTCATTAGAGTGCATCTGGAGTAGTCGACCGATGCGCTCACGTTTGCTCTTGACCGAGTTAAACACCGTATCGCCTGATTTAAGCACACCGGAATAGACTCGAAAGAATGTCAGATTCCCAACGAAGGGATCCGTTGCGATCTTGAAAGCTAAGGCCGCGAAAGGAGCGTCGTCTGTCGAAGGGCGTTCGGCCTCGGAATCATCGTCGAGTATGCCTTTGATGGCGGATCGCTCCAACGGTGATGGCAAGTACTCCACGATCGCATCAAGCACCGCTTGGACACCCTTGTTCTTGAACGCAGAGCCACAAAGAACCGGGACGATATCTCCACTGACACACCGCTCCCTAATGCCGCGTTTGATCTCTTCGACCGAGAGATCTCCGGTCTCGAGATACTTCTCGAGCAACGCCTCGTCACTCTCAGCCGCGCACTCGACGAGCTTCTCCCTCCACTCCATTGCAGTCGGCAACAGCGTCTCAGGAATTACCTGTTCCGCGAAATTCACTCCCAGAGTAGTGTCATCCCAAGCAAGCGCTTTCATTTTTACGAGGTCGATGACGCCTGAGAAAGACTCCTCGGCACCTATAGGGATTTGGAGTGGGATCGGGTTGCCTTTCAGCCGCTCGTCGATTTGATGCACGACACGGAAAAAGTCCGCGCCCGCTCGGTCCATCTTGTTGATGAATGCCAACCTCGGCACACCATACTTATTGGCCTGGCGCCATACCGTCTCGGACTGTGGCTCTACCCCACCGACAGAACAGAAAACGGCGACGGCCCCATCAAGAACACGCAGGCTGCGCTCCACCTCGATGGTGAAATCCACATGACCGGGTGTGTCGATGATGTTGATCCGGTACTCAGGGAATTGCTGATCCATCCCCTTCCAGAAAGCGGTCGTCGCCGCAGACGTGATGGTGATGCCGCGTTCCTGTTCCTGTTCCATCCAGTCCATGACGGCAGCGCCGTCGTGCACCTCTCCCATCTTATGGGATACACCCGTGTAGAAGAGAATGCGTTCAGTCGTCGTCGTCTTGCCGGCATCGATGTGCGCCATGATGCCAATGTTGCGATAACGCTCTATGGGAGTCTGCCTTGCCACGTTCTTGCCTCAAATCCATTGATTACCACCGATAGTGCGCGAAGGCCTTATTGGCCTCAGCCATTCGATGTGTGTCCTCTCGTTTCTTGACAGCGGACCCCCTATTCTCGGCGGCGTCCAATAGCTCATGCGCAAGGCGCAGCGCCATAGTTTTCTCAGATCGCTTGCGGGCAGCGTCGATCACCCATCGCATGGCGAGTGTCTCCCTGCGGGTTGCCCGCACTTCTATCGGCACCTGGTACGTGGCTCCGCCGACTCGCCTAGATTTCACCTCGACCGCCGGCTTGATGTTGTCCAAGGCCTCCCTGAGCAACTCCAATGCCCGGTCGCCATCCTGGCCCGATCGCTCCCTCATCCGGTCCAGCGCGCCATAAACGATACGCTCGGCAACAGATTTCTTACCGCTCAACATGACCATATTGATGAACTTCGCCAACATACTGTTATGGTACTTCGGGTCCGGCAGTACGGCTCGGCGGGGAGCTTGGCTTCGTCGCGACATGAATCAGATCCTAGGTTCTACTAGCTCTTGGGCTTTTTGGCGCCGTATTTTGAGCGGCTCTGACGTCGGTCACTAACACCGGCGCAATCGAGGGAGCCGCGAATAACGTGGTAACGCACGCCAGGGAGATCCTTGACGCGCCCCCCTCGGATGAGCACGACCGAGTGCTCTTGCAGGTTGTGACCTTCGCCACCGATGTAGCTGGTGACCTCGAATCCGTTCGTCAAGCGCACGCGCGCCACTTTGCGCATGGCCGAGTTAGGCTTTTTTGGAGTCGTCGTATAGACGCGAGTGCACACACCGCGTTTCTGAGGGGAGGCCCCCAACGCGGGCACACTACTCTTAGCCCTCTTCGTAGAGCGAGGATTTCTAACTAATTGATTAGTGCTAGCCATCAGTTATGCATATACAAAAGCGGGCCCGTCGCCGGCTTGCCGGCACCCGGGCCTCAGTATCCTTGCCCCCTGGTAACCCCATGGGGCGACAATTTGTCTCGACCGGTGCTGACCAGCCTGAGGGGCGGGGATTCTAGGGTTCGAGCCGACGGACTGTCAACTAGTGACCTGCACCCGGCCGCTGCCGTTGCAGGCCATTCGAACCCACAGTCCCTCAGCTCGTTGGTACCTCCTGCACCTCATCCACCGATTCGCCACCCTCGGGCGGGGGCTCTTCTGCGAGCGCCAACGCGGCAGCCTCCGCGCTCTTCTCCAACGCTGATTCCAGTCCTTTTAGCTCATCTGCCAGGATTTCTTCCTGTGTTTTTCGGCGTTCTTCATGATGCGCAAACCCGGTCCCGGCGGGAATCAGCCGGCCAACAATCACATTCTCCTTCAACCCACGCAAGTCGTCATGCATCCCACGCACGGCCGCTTCGGTAAGCACCCGCGTGGTTTCCTGAAACGACGCCGCCGAAATGAACGACTCCGTCGCCAGAGACGCTTTGGTGATCCCGAGCAGCATTGGTCCGTAGGTAGCTGGCTCCTCTGATCGAGCCTCGAACTCTTCGTTGGTCTCTAGGACCCTAGCCCTATCAATCTGCTCACCGCGCAGGAACCGAGTATCCCCTGGCGCCACGATCGCCACCTTCCGGAGCATCTGGCGAATGATTACCTCGATGTGCTTGTCGTTGATTTTCACACCCTGCAAGCGATAGACGTCCTGGATCTCTCTGACTAGGTAATCCGCCAGCTTCTCGACGCCTTGCAGACGCAGTATGTCGTGGGGATTCGGCTCCCCATCCGCGATCATCTCCCCACGCACCACCGTCTCGCCCTCGAAGACGTTGAGATGACGCCATTTCGGTATCAATTCCTCGTGGGTCTCCCCATCCTCGTCAGTAATTACCAGGCGGCGCTTGCCCTTAGTCTCCTTACCGAAGCTCACCGTACCGGTATGGTTGGCGAGAATCGCGGCCTCCTTGGGTTTACGCGCCTCGAAGAGATCTGCAACCCTTGGCAGGCCACCCGTGATATCACGGGTCTTCGAGGTTTCCTGTGGCAAGCGGGCAATGACATCACCCACAAGAACCGTCGAGCCATCTTCCATACTGAGGACGGCACCCGAAGGCAAAGAGTAGACGGCCGGGATATTTGTATTCGGGAAGAACACAGGCTCACCCTTCTTATCCACCAGCTTAGCAAGCGGCCGAAAATCGCTTCCGGTGCTACGTTGCGCAGGATCTAATACAACGATACTCGTCAGCCCCGTGATCTCGTCTACCTGGTTCGTGACCGTGACGCCGTCCACAAAGTCTTCGAACTGCAGGCGACCGCTGACCTCTGTGACGACCGGGTGAGTGTGCGGATCCCAGTGAGCAACTAACTGACCGGGTTCGACGGAACTACCGTCCTGGATATCGAGAACTGCGCCGTAGGGAACCTTGTAGCGCTCTCGTTCCCGGTTGAATTCGTCCAGAACGGCGATCTCGCCCGACCTTGATGTCGCCACCAGGTGCTTCTTCTTCTCATGCTCTACGGTCTTTATGTCGTGCATCCTGATGGTGCCCGCCGTCTTGACCTCAACACTGCTGACCGCAGCCGAACGCGACGCGGCTCCGCCAATGTGGAACGTGCGCATCGTGAGCTGAGTCCCCGGCTCACCGATGGACTGGGCCGCGATCACGCCGACAGCTTCGCCCTTGTTGACCCGATGGCCTCTCGCAAGATCTCGCCCATAACACTGCGCACAAACCCCGTAGCGATTAGAGCAAGTAATCGGTGAGCGCACGAACACCTGATCGATCGATGCGGCTTCGAGCTCGGCAACCGCCTGCTCATCCAGCAGCCTGCCCTGCTCCAGCACCAGGGTCTCACCTGCCGGCTCAATCACATCGGCCGCCACCACCCGTCCCAGGACCCGATCCCGCAACGGCTCCACGACATCGCCACCCTCAACGAGTGGTGTCATCAAGAGCCCCTCATCCGTACCGCAATCCGGCCCCGTCACCACCAGATCTTGGGCAACATCGACCAGACGGCGTGTCAGATAACCCGAATTCGCGGTCTTCAGCGCGGTATCGGCCAGTCCTTTACGAGCGCCGTGAGTCGAAATGAAATACTGCAGGACATCAAGGCCTTCTCGGAAATTAGCCGTGATCGGCGTTTCAATGATTGAACCGTCCGGCTTAGCCATGAGCCCGCGCATACCCGCCAGCTGTCGAATCTGAGCAGCCGAGCCTCGGGCCCCGGAATCGGCCATGATGTAGATGGAGTTGAAGGACTCCTGGTGTGCATCCTCACCCTGGGCGTCCACCACCACTTCCGACCCCAACTTATCCATCATGGCCTTCGCGACTTGGTCGTTAGTTCTGGACCAAATGTCAACGACCTTGTTGTAACGCTCGCCGTCCGTAACTAAACCGGACGCATACTGATCCTGGATTTCCTTGACCTCCTGCTCAGCGATTTCGAGAATCCCGGGTTTTTGTTCCGGAACAACCATGTCATCAATCCCGAATGACACACCGGCACGAGTTGCGTAATCGAACCCGGTGTACATGAGTTGGTCCGCAAAAACGACCGTCTCCTTCAATCCGAGGTTGCGATAGCACGCGTTGATGACAGCCGAGATGGCGCGCTTGTTCATCGATCGGTTGATGAGATCGAAGCTCAGCCCCTCTGGCATGATCTCCGAGAGAAGGGCACGACCAACGGTCGTCTCCACCAGTTCCATCGTCAGCGACTTCTCTTCAACGGTGCCATTATCTTCTGAAGAGGTCCGGGGGACCCTAACCCTAACCTTTGCATGCAAGTCAGCTACACCGCTCTCATAGGCGCGATGCACCTCTTCCACGCCCGAGAAAACCATACCCTCGCCCCGCGCATTGATGCGATCCCGCGTCATGTAATAGAGACCGAGCACGACGTCCTGAGATGGGACGATGATCGGTTCGCCATTCGCCGGCGAGAGGATGTTGTTACTCGCCATCATGAGCGCCCTAGCTTCCAACTGAGCCTCAATGGATAGTGGCACGTGTACGGCCATCTGATCGCCGTCGAAGTCGGCATTGAAGGCCGTACAAACCAATGGGTGAAGCTGTATCGCCTTACCTTCGATCAAAACAGGCTCGAATGCCTGAATTCCGAGCCGATGCAGCGTCGGGGCTCGATTGAGCATGACGGGATGCTCGCGAATCACTTCTTCCAGTATGTCCCAGACTTCCGAACCCTCGCGCTCCACGAGGCGCTTCGCAGCTTTTATGGTGGTTGCCTCCCCGCGGAGTTGCAGCTTCGAGAAAATAAACGGCTTAAACAGTTCCAGGGCGAGCTTTTTCGGCAAACCGCACTGGTGAAGCTTTAAAGTGGGCCCAACCACGATGACCGATCGCCCAGAATAGTCCACCCGCTTGCCGAGCAAGTTCTGCCTAAAACGCCCCTGCTTGCCCTTGATCATGTCGGCTAGAGACTTCAGCGGGCGCTTGTTTGTGCCGGTAATTGCACGACCGCGGCGCCCGTTGTCCAGGAGGGCATCAACGGACTCCTGCAACATGCGCTTCTCGTTACGTACGATAATATCCGGCGCATTCAACTCCAGCAGCCGTCGCAGCCGATTATTGCGATTGATCACTCGACGATAGAGGTCATTGAGATCGGATGTGGCAAACCGCCCGCCATCGAGCGGCACCAACGGCCTCAGGTCTGGCGGCAACACCGGCAACACCGTCATGACCATCCAAGCTGGCTTGTTACTGGAGTCAAGAAACGACTCCAACAGCTTAAGCCGCTTCGAGAGCCGCTTGATCTTGGTTTCCGAGTTCGTGCCTGCGATGTCCTCGCGAACCTGAACAACCTCCGAATCGAGATCCAGGGAGATCAGCAGCTCCCGGACGGCCTCAGCGCCCATCCGAGCGTCGAACTCGTCGCCATACTCCTCCATGGCTTCCAGATAAGTCTCGTCCGTAAGAAGTTGACCGCGCTCCAGCGGCGTCATCCCTGGGTCTACGACAACGAATGCCTCGAAATAGAGAATCCTCTCGATCTCGCGAAGCGTCATGTCTAGCATTAAGCCAATACGCGAAGGCAAGGATTTCAGGAACCAGATGTGGGCGACTGGGCTCGCAAGCTCAATGTGCCCCATGCGCTCACGACGCACCTTCGTTTGTGTTACCTCCACACCGCATTTCTCGCAGACCACGCCGCGATGCTTAAGACGCTTGTACTTTCCACACAGACATTCGTAGTCCTTGATTGGTCCGAAGATCTTTGCACAGAACAATCCATCTCTCTCGGGTTTGAAGGTTCTGTAATTGATCGTCTCCGGTTTCTTAACTTCACCATAAGACCATGAATGGATCATGTCCGGAGACGCCAGGCCGATGCGAATAGCATCGAAATCTTCAACGGGCGACTGCTGCCTGAAAAGCCGTAGTAAGTCCTTCATACGGATGCACCTGCTCCAAAAATAATCTTGGTCAAGTTAGTTAGATAACCCATTTTCGCGCGTTGCGAACTCACTTCGTCTGCTCCAGCTCGATATTGATCCCGAGAGACCGGATCTCCTTTACCAGAACATTGAAGGACTCCGGCATACCCGCCTCCATCTCGTGGGTTCCATCGACGATGTTCTTGTACATTCTGGTACGGCCCTGAACATCGTCCGATTTGACGGTCAACATTTCTTGAAGCGTGTAGGAGGCTCCGTACGCCTCTAGCGCCCAAACCTCCATTTCTCCGAATCGCTGGCCACCGAACTGGGCCTTGCCGCCGAGAGGCTGCTGTGTGACAAGGCTGTAAGGACCCGTGGAGCGCGCATGCATCTTATCGTCAACCAGGTGATTGAGCTTCAACATATACATGTAACCCACAGTCACGGACCGATCGAAAGACTCGCCGGTCCGCCCGTTGTACAGGGTAGTCTGCCCGGACTCCGGCAAACCCGCGATACGCAAGAGACCCTTGATCTCCTTTTCGTCCGCGCCGTCGAATACCGGCGTTGCCATCGGGACGCCCTGCGTCAAGTTTCGGGCCAACTCGATCAACTCCTCGGCATTGAGGCTCTTTAGGTCCTCCTTCTGACCGCCGGTAGTGTTGTAGAGCTGCTCCAGGAAGCGTCTGATAGCGGCTGCCGACTCCTTGGAGACCAACATCTCTTCGATTTTCCGGCCCAACTCCTTAGCCGCCCAACCGAGGTGGGTTTCCAGCACCTGGCCGACGTTCATACGCGAGGGAACACCCAGCGGATTCAGCACAATGTCGATCGGCGTACCGTCCTCCATGTACGGCATATCCTCGACCGGTACGATCGTCGAAATCACCCCCTTGTTACCGTGGCGCCCGGCCATCTTGTCGCCTGGCTGGACGTAGCGCTTGACTGCAAGATAGACCTTAGCCATCTTGAGGACTCCAGGCGCCAGATCATCGCCGGCAGTGATCTTCTGCTTTTTCTCTTCGAAAAGCCGATCGAACTCCTCACTCTGGGCCCTCAGGCGTTGGGCGGCTCGCTCGAGCTGCGAGTTAGCCTTTTCGTTTTTCACCCGAACCTCAAACCACTGCTCTCGAGGCAGCCCGTCCATATAGCCCTTCGTGATTTTGCTGCCGGTTTTCAACCCCTGGGGTCCGCCGGCGGCGACCTTGCCATGCAGGAGTTGCTCAACCCGCTGGTAGATATCCTCCTCCAAAATACGGCGTTGATCGCCGAGGTCCTTGCGCACGGCCTCGAGCTCCTGGTTCTCTATGGAAAGGGCGCGGACGTCTTTCTCCACCCCGTCACGAGTGAAAACACGCACGTCGATCACAGTCCCATCCATCCCTGGCGGCACCCGCAAAGACGTGTCCTTCACGTCCGAAGCCTTTTCGCCGAAGATGGCGCGAAGCAGTTTTTCTTCCGGCGTAAGCTGGGTCTCGCCCTTCGGCGTAACCTTACCGACGAGGATGTCTCCCGCCCTGACTTCCGCACCAATAAATGCGATACCCGACTCATCCAGCTTCGTCAGCGCTACGTCGCCAACGTTCGGGATGTCTCCTGTCACTTCCTCTGGACCGAGTTTCGTATCGCGCGCGACACACGTCAGCTCTTCGATGTGAATCGTCGTGAAGCGATCCTCTTCCACGACTCGCTCGGATATCAAGATTGAGTCCTCGAAGTTGTAGCCGTTCCAGGGCATGAAGGCTACTAGGAGATTCTGGCCCAACGCGAGCTCACCCATGCTGGTCGAGGGTCCATCAGCCAAAACATCAGCCTGCTCTATGACGTCCCCCTCCTTCACCAATGGCCGCTGGTTGATACAGGTATTCTGGTTCGATCGCGTGTACTTGGTGAGGTTGTAGATATCGACCCCGGCCTCTCCAGCGCTCGTCTCGCTATCGTCCACGCGAACGACGATTCGCGACGCGTCGACCGAATCAACCCGTCCACCGCGCCGTGCAACGACGGTCACACCTGAATCGATCGCGACTGATCGCTCCATCCCGGTTCCAACCAGTGGCGTCTGCGTTCGCAAGGTCGGAACGGCCTGACGCTGCATGTTGGAGCCCATGAGCGCGCGGTTCGCGTCGTCGTGCTCAAGGAACGGTATTAGGGAAGCCGCAACAGATACGATCTGCTTAGGAGACACGTCCATGTACTGAATCTGCTCCGTCGGGAACAGGGCGAACTCATTCTTATATCGGCAGGATACGAGCTCCTCTTCGAACTTGCCTCTCGTCGACAGGCGGGCGTTGGCCTGCGCGATCACGAACTGCCCTTCCTCTATCGCCGACAAATATTCAATCTTTCCGCTTACTTTGCCTTTGGCGACCTTGCGGTAAGGAGTCTCCAAAAAACCGTATTCGTTCGTCCTAGCGTAGACGGCCAACGAGTTAATGAGACCGATGTTCGGCCCCTCCGGCGTCTCGATCGGGCACACCCTTCCGTAGTGAGTCGGATGGACGTCGCGGACCTCGAACCCGGCCCGTTCCCTGGTCAGACCACCCGGCCCCAGCGCGGAAACCCGACGCTTGTGGGTCACTTCCGAGAGCGGATTATTCTGGTCCATGAACTGGGAGAGCTGGCTGGAGCCGAAGAACTCCTTCACAGCCGCCGCCACAGGCTTCGCGTTGATCATCTCCTGGGGCATGAGGCCCTCGGATTCCGCCAGAGTGAGTCGCTCTTTGACGGCCCGTTCGACCCTTACGAGGCCGATGCGAAACGCGTTCTCTGCCATCTCGCCAACGCTGCGCACACGCCGATTACCGAGATGGTCAATGTCATCCACGTTACCGTTGCCGTTTCTGATGTCTATTAAAGTACCCAGGACATCGAGGATGTCCCCCTTGCTCAGGATAGAATTGCCTTCGGACTCTTCCCTGCCCACCCTGCGGTTGAATTTCATGCGCCCGACTGCCGATAGGTCGTAGCGTTCCGGGTTGAAAAAGAGATTCTGGAAGAGATTCTCGGCGGCGTCCTTTGTCGGGGGCTCGCCAGGCCGCATCATCCGGTAAATCTCAACGAGCGCCTCTAAACGAGACTGTGTCGAGTCAATCCGCAGCGTGTTCGAGATGAACGGCCCTCGGTCAAGCTCGTTCACATAAAGCGTATTTATCTTCTTTACACCACTCTCGAGCAGTTTCTCAACGGTCTCACCCGTAAGCTCATCATTTGCGACCGCCAGGAGCTCGCCGGTTTCCTCATCGACGACATCGTGCGCAAGCACTCGCCCCTCCAGATACTCCGACGGCACTTCCAACTCCTTTATTTCGGCCTTTTCCAGGTCTCGAATGTGACGGACGGTGATTCGCCGATCCTTCTCGACGATCAGTTTTCGCCCGATCTTGATATCGAAACTGGCTGTCTCACCCCGCAGACGTTCAGCGACCAACTTAAGTGTGATCCCCTCAGGCGACAGTGAGAACTCGTTCGTCTCGAAGAAGATTTCGAGTATCTCCTCGTTTGTACACTCGAGCGCATGCAACAGAATCGTCGCCGGCAATTTGCGGCGGCGATCAATTCGGACAAACACACAATCCTTGGGATCAAACTCAAAATCCAGCCAGGAACCACGATATGGAATCACCCGGGCAGAGAACAACAACTTGCCGGATGAGTGGGTCTTCCCTTTGTCGTGATCGAAGAACACGCCCGGAGACCTATGGAGCTGGGATACGATCACGCGCTCCGTCCCATTTATCACGAACGTCCCATCCTCAGTCATCAACGGCATCTCGCCCAGATAGACCTCCTGTTCTCTAATATCCTTGACCTTCTTCTTGCTGCCAGAGGACTCCTTGTCATAGATGACCAGCCGAACCAATACACGCAGCGGCGCGGCATACGTGAGTCCGCGCATCTGGCATTCCTTTACGTCGAAAACCGGCTCGCCGAGCCGATAGGCCACGTACTCCAACTGCGCGCTGCCAGAGTAACTAGCGATCGGAAACACGCTCTTGAACGCTGAATGTAGCCCCGTGTGGGTCCGTTCATCGGCGGGCACCTGCTGCTGCAGGAATTTTGAATAGGAAGCGAGCTGTATCGAAAGCAAATTGGGAACATCCAGTACTCCTGGAAGTTTTCCAAAATTCTTTCGGATACGCTTTTTCTCTGTAAACGAATACGCCATCGCGGGTTACCTCGACTCCGGGAAGCCAACTGCCTGTGACTGCAGTGAATGAATGCAGAGAGCCCCTGCGTCGTGCGCGGGATCAACTGCAAAAGTAAAGAATGCCCACCCCGTCACCGAACCGGGCTGCCATTCGCGGTTAGAGGTGCCGCGTCGTATCACTTGATATCGACGGTTGCGCCAGCTTCCTCGAGCTGCTTCTTCACATCCTCTGCTTCATCTTTGGCTACGGCCTCCTTGACTGCGTTTGGCACGCCTTCCACGAGATCCTTCGCCTCTTTCAGACCAAGACCCGTCAGCGCCCTGACGACTTTAATGACCCCGACCTTTTTCTCCCCAAAGCTGGTCAACATGACATCAAACTCCGTCTGCTCTTCGGCAGCGGCGCCGGCGTCAGCAGCGGGCCCAGCAGCAACGGCGACGGGAGCGGCGGCCGAAACGCCCCACTTCTCCTCCAGCGCCTTCACCAGATCAACCACTTCCATGATCGGTTTATTGCTCAACTCTTCGATGAGCTCTTCATTCGTCAAAGCCATGACATCTCCCTCGAATAACTTCCAATTTCAAACTAGTCGTGCGGAACCCCGCCCCTTACTCTGTCTGTTCGCTCCGCCCCTGCACCGTTCTCGCCAACATCGCAGCGGGCTCTGCCAACACGCGGACGAGCTGCGTCAGCGGTCCGTTCAATGCCCGAAGCAACATGGCTCGCGCACCGTCCAAAGTCGGCAAAGCCGCCAGACGATCTAGATCACCAGCGTCATAGAGCTCGCCACCGATGGATACAGAGACCGTAACCAACTTCTCATGATCCTTCGCGAACGTTTTTATGACACGAGCAGCTGCGCCTGGATCTTCCCTTGAGAAGGCCAGGAGCAGGGGCCCGCTTAGACATTCCTGCATGCACTGGAAGTCGGTTCCCTCGATGGCACGGCGCGCCAACGAGTTCTTTACGACTTTCATATACACATCGGAGTTTCGCGCCTCTGCTCTGAGCTCAGTCATCTCGCCGACCGTCAGCCCACGGTACTCCGCGGCTACCGCCGATTGAGCCGAAGCGGCCACTGAGTTCACCTCAGCAACCAGCGCTTGCTTCTGCTCTAGATTTAGCGCCATGCTTTTCTCCCTAGCTCCTTTCCTGACAACCAGAAGGTGGCGGCTGCTCGACCTACAGCGGCATCCGCCCCGCATTCGCCACGAAACACTTTCCTCGTTTCCGCGACACTCGACGGTGCGTCCTCCATCAGGCAAAAGCTGCTTGGGACAACACCACCTGCGTAGGCGACTCGCGTCATTACCTTCCTCACGGTAGACCTACGGTCTCTGATGATCACCGGCCTCTGCCGGCCCTACCCTACCTCTACCGATCCCTTGTCGGAGGTATTGGGCACAAAACTCGATTCTTAACTCCGAATCAGGCACCCACCGTTGCCTGATCAACGATCACTCCGGGTCCCATCGTCGACGAGATACTGACCCGCTTCATGTACTGTCCTTTCGACGACGCCGGCTTGGCCTTGTTCAGATCAGCCAGCAATGCCTCGAGATTCTCCTTCAAGGCGTCCACCTCGAACCCCACGGTACCGATCTGGCAATGAATGATGCCCGACTTGTCCGTGCGGTAACGAACCTGCCCAGCCTTGGCATTCTTGACTGCGGCAGCGATATCCGGCGTAACCGTGCCAACCTTGGGGTTGGGCATGAGGCCTCGCGGCCCCAAAATTTGTCCGAGCTTACCCACGACGCGCATAGCGTCAGGACTGGCGATCACCACGTCAAAGTTCAACTCTCCGCCCTTCACAGATTCGGCAAGGTCGTCCATGCCAACAATATCGGCCCCGGCTTCCTTAGCCGCGTCGGCATTCTCACCTTGTGTGAACACCGCCACGCGCACAGTCTTGCCGGTGCCATGGGGAAGCACGGTCGAGCCGCGAACGGCCTGGTCGGACTTCTTGGGATCCACTCCAAGATTGACGGAAACGTCCACGGATTCCTGAAATTTCGCGGCCGCCAGTTCCTTAACGAGCCCGAACGCTTCCACAACCGGATAGGCCTTGCCACGCTCTAGGCGTTCTTGGACAGTTTTCTGATTCTTGCTGAGCTTAGCCAACTACAGACCCTCCACTTCCAAGCCCATGCTGCGGGCACTGCCCGCTATGATTCTCACCGCAGCATCCGTGTCCGCCGCGTTCAAGTCAGGCTCCTTGATCTTGACGATTTCTTCGAGTTGGGCCCGCGTCACGCTGCCTACCTTATCGGTGTTCGGCGTTCCGCTCCCCTTCTCGATGCCCGCCGCTTTCTTCAACAACACGGCCGCAGGCGGAGTCTTCGTGATAAAAGTGAAGCTCTTATCCGTATACACAGAGATTACGACCGGGATGAGCATCCCCTGCTCGGCGCTCTGGGTCTCCGCGTTGAAAGCCTTGCAGAACTCCATAATGTTCACGCCGTGCTGACCAAGCGCCGGTCCAACCGGCGGGCTCGGATTAGCCTGCCCGGCCGGAATCTGTAGCTTGATATACGTTTCTATCTTTCTCGCCATTCCACTTGCCGCCCTAACTAAGCCTTCTCGACCTGACCAAACTCCAGCTCGACCGGTGTCGAACGACCGAGGATCTGTACCGCCACCCTAACTTTGCTCTTCTCGTAGTTAATGTGCTCCACCACGCCGTTGAAATCATTGAATGGCCCGTCGGTTACCCGAATGACCTCTCCCGGCTCGAACAGGACTTTGGGCCGAGGCTTGTCCACTCCCTCTTGCACACGATTCAAGATCGCGTTCGCTTCCTCGTCAGAGATCGGCGCCGGTCGATCCGTACTTCCCCCTATAAAACCAAGCACCTTCGGCACTTCCTTGACCAAATGCCAGGTATCGTCACCCATCTCCATCTGAACGAGGACGTAACCGGGAAAGAACTTTCGCTCACTTCGCCTCTTCTGGCTTCCCCTCATTTCGACGACTTCCTCGGTCGGGATCAGAATCTCTCCGAACTTGTCCTCCAAGCCATATCGCAATATTCGCTCCTGCAACGACGTTTTCACCTTGTATTCATAATTCGAGTACGCGTGAACCACGTACCATTGCAGATCAGACATGGGTTAAACCCCCTGCCCCGTCAGAAATCGCGTGAACCAAAGCAAGAACAGATCCAGCAACCAGAAGAACACTCCCATAATCAAAGCAAACACCAGAACAGCGATCGTCGTCTGTATCGCCTCTTCGCGAGTGGGCCACACGACTTTTCGCATCTCCACCCGTGAACCTTGCACAAACCGCCAAAGCGCCTGACCCTGCACCGACTGGAGTGCGATCACGACCGCGATCGCCAGCGCAACCATCACGCCAAGCGCCCGCACCACCACCGGAACATCGGGGTAATAGTAGTAACCAACCACGCCCCCAAGAAGAACGCCCCCCGCCACAAGAAGCTTGAGCGTATCAAGTACGGTTTTCTCAGTTTCTACCTTAGTATCCATCGGCTGCTCGTTCGAACATCAACTCCTCTGGGCGTTTATCCTGATTTGCGAGCGCTCCAGATCAGTACGAGAGCCACTATTGCGCAGCTCGTCAGAGCTGGCAGGCCAGGAGGGACTCGAACCCCCAACCTGCGGTTTTGGAGACCGCTGCTCTGCCAATTGAGCTACTGGCCTCTGTCTGATTCTCTCTGCGCTCACACCGCTCCAGCGGCTCAACTCCAACCTACTCCATGATCTTCGCGACGACTCCGGCGCCCACAGTTCGACCCCCTTCCCGGATCGCAAACCGCAACCCATCCTCCATCGCGATCGGATTAATCAAATCCACTTTCATCTGAATGTTATCCCCAGGCATCACCATCTCAGTCGCCTCGGGTAACTCCACTGCTCCAGTCACATCCGTGGTCCGAAAATAAAACTGCGGCCGGTATCCCTTGAAAAACGGTGTGTGTCGTCCACCTTCTTCTTTCGTCAGAATGTAGACCTCCGCCTCAAACTTCGTATGCGGCGTGATCGAACCCGGCTTCGCCAAAACCTGACCGCGCTCCACCTCATCGCGCTTCGTGCCCCTCAACAACACCCCAACGTTATCCCCTGCCTGACCATCGTCCAGCAGCTTCCTGAACATCTCCACGCCCGTGCAGGTGGTCTTCGTCGTTTCCTTGATCCCTACAACCTCAACCTCATCACCCACCTTCACAACGCCTCTCTCTATCCGGCCCGTCACCACCGTCCCACGACCTGATATCGAAAACACATCCTCCACCGGCATCAGATAATCGCCATCTACCAATCGCTCCGGCACCGGTATGTACTCATCCAACGACGTCACCAGCTTCTCAACACTCTGCGTGCCCAGCTCAGAATCGTCACCCTCCAGCGCCTTCAACGCGCTGCCCGTGATGATCGGCGTGTCATCCCCTGGAAATTCATACATCGACAACAAGTCCCGGACCTCTAATTCCACCAGCTCCAGCAACTCCTCATCATCCACCATGTCGGCTTTGTTCAAATACACCACAATGAACGGCACGCCCACCTGGCGCGCCAACAAAATATGCTCGCGCGTCTGCGGCATCGGGCCATCCGCCGCCGAAACCACTAAAATCGCACCGTCCATCTGCGCCGCACCTGTGATCATGTTCTTCACATAATCCGCGTGCCCAGGACAATCCACGTGCGCGTAGTGACGTATATCACTCTCGTACTCCACATGAGCCGTGGCAATCGTGATCCCCCGCTCGCGTTCCTCCGGCGCATTGTCAATCTCATCAAACGCTATCGTGTTCCCACCGTGCTTCGACGACATCACCTTCGTCAACGCCGCCGTCAGCGTCGTCTTACCATGGTCAACATGACCTATCGTCCCCACATTTACGTGCGGCTTCGTTCGCTCAAATTTTTCTTTGGACATTCGGGATGCTCCTGAACCTCTAAGTCCTACGTATTCGATAACTGAGAACGCCGGTGTCGGACGACCCTCAGCGAGTTACCCACGGAGGACGACCGTCAAATGCCTATATATATTTAATGTGTCAACTTGTACTGGTGATTTCGCACAACCTGGAGCCCACAACCGGACTTGAACCGGTGACCTCTTCCTTACCAAGGAAGTGCTCTACCACTGAGCTATGTGGGCGGGAAATCTCATCTCCCCGCACTCGCCTACCCACATCCAACAACCCACCAGTGTCCAGTGGAGCGGGTGAGCGGACTCGAACCGCCATCATCAGCTTGGAAGGCTGAGGTTCTACCGTTGAACTACACCCGCCTTCTCCGTTTTCTACCCCCCCTCTACTGGTGGTGGGGGTAGGATTCGAACCTACGAAGGCATAGCCAGCAGATTTACAGTCTGCCCCCGTTGACCGCTT
>Ga0315339_1001477_pt1 | contig 20670 bp, 18 predicted proteins | sample ASW17metaG_FD_204514 | JGI IMG/M metagenome (GOLD analysis project Ga0315339, IMG submission 204514) | Ammonia-oxidizing marine archaeal communities from Pacific Ocean, United States - ASW #17 | ecosystem: Environmental > Aquatic > Marine > Oceanic | place: USA: California | collected 2016-12-05
TTCCAACTGACGACTCTCCTCGTTGCCAGCGATCAAATACCTCGGCCAGCTCCGCTGCCGTGTAGCCTCGCCGCCTCTTCTTCTGTTTCCTCTGCATCCACTTCTCCTCTCGGTGAAGTGTTGCATCGACCCATTGAGACCACCATCGATCAGGTTGTCGCCGCCCTCGCCGAGCGGGCGAAAACAACGCCGCCGGGCGAGTGGGTCGTCGGCCGCGGGTACGACGATACCCTGCTCGCCGAACAGCGCCACCCCACGCGGGACGACCTCGACCGAGCCTCGGCCGATCATCCCATTTGGATTGTTCATGCCTCGGGACATCTCGGCGTCGCGAATTCGATGGCGCTGAACATTGCCGGCATCACGCGGCATATTCCTCAGCCACCAGGTGGCATCATCCGGTTGAGCCCGCACCGTTTGTCAACAGCAACCGAGACCTCTTGGTGGCACTTCCGATAGGGGGATTGTCGGCAGCGTCCTGGCGAACGCTAAGATTGGGGTAGCTTTCGCAGCAACGAACTTCCATGCCTACTTCACCCGAAGTCCTTCTAATCGGCCTTGATGCGGCCGAGGTTTCGCTTATCGAACAATGGTCCGCCGAGGACCACCTGCCGAATTTGCGGCGGCTGATGACCGACGGCGCGATGACGCACATGCGGTCGGCGGCGGCGGAGTTTCCCGACGAGGTTTGGCCGTCGATCTACACGAGCACGAACTCGGCGCAGATCGGCAAGTATTACTACATCCAGCCGAAGCTCGGGACGAATGAGTTGGAGTTGATGGACGATGTACCGCGGCACGGCAAGCAGTTTTGGCTGGCGGCGTCGGAGGCCGGCCGTAAGTGTGCCGTAGTCGACGTTCCGAAGATCGGGCTCGGTCCGCCGGTGAACGGGATTCAGCTCGCGAACTGGGGCGCGCATGCGACACGTTGCGATACCACGTCGAATCCTCCGGAGTTGGTCAAGCAAGTAATTGCGCGGCACGGACGCTATCCGCTGCATAGCTGTGACGCGCACGGGCTGAAGCCACAAGAGTACCGAGAACTGCGCGATCAGTTGATCGACGGCGTCGAAAAACGCACGGAGGTGCTGCTCGATCTGCTCGGCTCCGATGATTGGGATCTCTTTTTCGCAGCGTTTTCGGAGACACATTGCTCGGGCCACCAGCTCTGGCACTTCCAGGACCCACACCATCCGCTATTCGACCCGGAAGATAGGGAAGGTTTACGTGACGCGATGCGGGACGTGCACGTGGCGGTTGATCGCGGCGTTGGCCGCCTGGTCGAGGCCGTCGGACCGGAAACGAGTGTTGTCATTTTCTCGGGCCACGGGATGCTGGCACAGTATCACGGGCGCGATTTACTGCCGATCCTGCTCGAGATGTGGGGCATGGCACAGGCGGAGAACGCCGAGCCCGACCCGTCGCGCGAGCGGACCGTCGCATTCAAGAAGGGCTGGGTGCGCACGCTCAAGGACAACGTACCGATCCAGTGGCAGTACGCCGTGAAGAAGATGCTGCCCTCGAAGCTTGAGGAGGCCATCGTCTGCCGAGTGATGGGCGCCGAACGACTACCGACGACGTGGCGGGCGTTCTATGTACCGAACAATGACTTGACCGGCGCGATTCGGGTGAACTTGAAAGGCCGTGATCCGGGTGGACTGGTTGCGCCGGGACGTGAGTATGACGAACTGTACGATTGGCTCTCGACGCGATTGCTGGAACTGGTAAATTGCGGGACCGGCAAACCGGCCATTGATAAGGTTTCTAAGATTCACGATCTCTATGAGGGGCCGTACCTTGATAAGCTCCCGGACCTGACGGCGTTGTGGCGCCAGGAAGCCCCGATTGAGGAATTATATTCGCCGGGCTATGGGACCGTCCGCGGCGCGCACAACGATTTGCGAACAGGCGGACACGCCGCGGAAGGGTTCATGATTCTGCGCAGTGCGCGGGGCGGTTTGGGTGATACGGCCGGAGCCAACGCGAAAGATGTCGCGCCGACAGTGCTGGATTTGCTCGATGTGGCGATTCCGGGATCGATGGAAGGGCGGAGTTTGGCGGCTCAGGCAAAAGTAGTTGGGTAGTGGGATCCGTTAGCGGCCATCGTACAGAGCAATCGAGGGTGAGTGGTTTGATCAACGCAGGCTCACGCCTGCGGCTCTGAGTCCGTTCGAAGAGGGATCGGCGGGTTGCGTGGTGCCGCCTACTTTCCGATGTCGCGGACACGGCATGCCGTGCCCCTACATGTATAGACACCGGTTGTTTGGCGGAAGGCCCGGAAATCATCAATTCCCGAAGGAGAAGACGAGTGAGCCGAGCAGGTAGACGAGGGCCGGCACGAGAACGACGGCGATGGCGTCGAGTACAAACCCGGCGCGGAACATCTGTGGAATGGTGAGCCAGCCGCTGCCGAAGACGATGGCGTTGGGCGGCGTGGCGACCGGCAACATGAAAGCGAACGAGACCATGATGGCCGAGGGAATAAGCAGCAGAAAGGGGTGGACACCGATCTGTATTGCGGTCTCCGCGATGATCGGAGAGATCATCAACACGGTGGCGATATTCGAAGTAGTCTCCGTGAGCACAACAGCAAAAATGCAGGTCGCGGGGACGAGTATCCATACCGGCGTTCCTTCCAATACCGACATGTGCGAGCCGATCCAGCGGGCGAGCTCCGATTCCTGAATGCCCGCGGCGAGGGCGAACCCACCACCGAGCAGCATGACAATGCTCCACGGAATGCCGGTCTGTATCGTTCGCCAGTCCATGATGAACCGCTCGCGCCGGCCTCTCCGCTCCAGGCCGCCCGATAGGTTGACCGGAATCAGGCAAAGCAGTATCCCCATCACCATTGCGACGGTCGCATCGTGGATGTCAGAAGGGTTGGCGAAGAGGCTCGACCAGCCGGGAATCGAGAAGAAACCCAGTTCAATGGGTCGGCGAAATACCCACAGGAAGCCGGTGAGAGACGACGACGCGAGCACGAGCTTCTCGGGGTTCGTCATCGGCCCCATCTTTCGCAGTTCTTTTTCGATGACGTCCTGGCTGCCCTTGAAGTGGATTCGATTCAACGGGATCTCGGCGCCGTAACGACACAAGTAGATCCACATAATGGGGATGAAGATGATGACCAGGGGAATACAGACGAGGCTCCAGTCCAGGAAGCCGATCGGCTCCTGGTCCGGGAAGCGTGTTTGCGCGAAACCGAGAAACGCCACCGTAGTTGGAGAGCCGATGATCGTCCCAAGGCCGCCGACGCTGGCCGAGTAGGCGATCCCGAGCAAGAGCATCACGCCGAAGGTGTGCTGAATACGAGCGGGTGTGTCGGGACCGCTTTCGCCATCGATCTCCGCCATCTCGCCGAGTTGATTGACGACGGCCATGGCGATGGGAAGCATCATCATCGTGGTGGCGGTGTTTGAAATCCACATCGAGAGAAAAGCGGTGGCAATCATGAAGCCGAGCATCAACCGCGCGGGCCGAGTACCGACCCTCGCAATGGTCGTGAGCGCGATGCGGCGGTGTAAGTTCCACTTTTCCATGGCGAGCGCGATGATGAAGCCGCCAATGAAGAGGAAGATGATGTGGCCCGCGTAGTTTGGGGCCACCTCGCTGCTCGACATGATGCCGAGCAGCGGAAACAGCGGTATCGGGAGCAGAGCGGTGACGGCGATGTGGGTTGCTTCGGTGATCCACCAGATCGCCATCAGAGCGGCGACGGCACCCATACTCTTGCCTGTGACCGTGAGACCCTCGGGTGCGGGGAGCACCAAGATCAGCAGGAAGACCGACAGTCCCAGTACAAGTCCGACACGGTTGCGGACGCCGTAATCATCGATAACAGTAGCCAAGATTGAATCCTATATGAGAAGGGATAGAGGTTCACCACCGTAACACGCGGCGACATTGCTGAGGCCGACGACTGGTTAGGCTCAGGCCGTCGAATTGGCGGTGGCCGGCGCACTTCACCAGGGCGTCCGCTTCGACAGGGTCGCGCAGCACCTCTCGGGTCATGAGGGCAATCGTCGTCAGCAGCACCGCTAGAACGGCAGTTGTGATGGGGAAGCCTGCGAAGAACGATAGGTGTATCGGCGGCAAAGCCAGAGCAAACACGACCGTCTTGACAGCCTTGCTTTGTGACCGCGTGATCAGAATCAACACTGCGGGAAGGGTAACGACCAAGTCAGGCAGGCAGGTAGGCATGAACGCTAAGCGTGAAGCCACCGATCAGGATCGCGGCCAGCCCGTATTCGAAACTGGAACGGCGACAGATAACCCATACCGCGACGGCGACTTCAAGCGCACCGCCGGCAGGAATATTACTCATGACACCGTGCAGGTTGGCCATTTTCAACGTGCTCGGCGAGAACTGAGGATTGAGCGCGGATGTAAAGAGTTCGAGCGGCCAACTCCAGCCCGCCGCAGCGAATGAAACAACGGCGAGAATGCCGCCGCCGGTGAGAAAGCCCCGAGCGAAACGCCACTCACCCCGCGCGGCGATAAGAAGCGGCGTGAGCAGAAACAGATGGAACTTAATGGTGCAGAGGCTGAAGATAGCACCCGCGAGGAACTTCCTACCCCGGCGGTATTGCATCACCACGCCCGTCAGGAACAGCAGCAGGAAAAGTGTGTCCTGGCCATTGGCGATGCCGGCAAAAATTGGGAACGACATCGACACGAGTAGGACATTCATGCCGCCGCCCGGCGGACGCCAGAAGGTCACGAAAGCGAGGGTCGAGAGGATGAGGGAAATTTCCCAGACGGTATACGCCGCCATGTACGGAAGGCGGGACAGCGGCCAAATGAAGGCTGCGTGAAACGGCAAACGGATATAGCCGTGCTGATCCGACGACGTGCCGATCGCGAGTTCTTCCTGCCTAAGAAGGGCCTCGCCATCATAGAGGTTGCCGGTGTCAAGAAGCTTGGCTCCGCTGTAAAACGCGGCAAAGTCGTTGTGGCCCTTCAGTGCCGGCTCCAGATGAGACACGAACATCATCAGCATGAAGATCAAGAAGACCACGCTGAGAATGCCGATGATCCAAGAGTCTTTCACTGTGCTCTTCCGGGGAGATGCAGGAGGGGTGAACCCTCCCATTCTAGGGATGCCCGTCAAGAGCCTCAATACGGGTTAGGCCTTAGCAGCCCGTGGTAGCCGCGTGGTAGCCGGTCAAGGCGCGTCCGGCGGTTCGAGCCGCCGGATCGTCTCAACAAACACCGGAAGAATCGGGATGTCGTCGCGCGTGCCACGGCGGCTGGTCTGGACTTTGCCAATGCGATCCGCTGTTTCGATACCGTCGGTCACCTGGCCAAACACAGTGTATCCGGAGCGCTTGAGGGTGCGGTCGAAATCGGGGTTATCACGCAGGTTGATGTAGAACTCAGACGTAGCGCTATCCTTGTCCTGGCCGCGAGCCATGGCGATCGTCCCACGAAGGTTAAGCCGGCCGTTGTCGGATTCGATCTTGATTGACGGTCCGGGAATCTTAGCGGCGAGTTCCGGTGACAGTCCGCCACCCTGGATCAGCACGTCGTTGAGGACACGATGGAAGATTGTGTCGTCATAGAAGCCTGAATCGACGTAGTGCAGAAAATTCTTGACGGTCATGGGCGCATCCGAGGGCCAGAGCTCGACGGTGATTCTTCCCTTGGACGTAACGATCTCGACGACGGGGTTCTCTGTTGGTGATGAGGAGGCGCCAGCGGCCTGCGCCAACGCGTCACCCTGGCAGAGCAGGACCAAGACCGCAGCTATCAGCAGCACACGTTGCGTCACGAGAAATAGTCTAGCGTGTGCCTTGCCATTCAGGGCTGTTGTACCTGTCAACTCGCCGGGAGACACTTTCCGTGAGCGGAGGTTCGTCGAAAGAAATACGGTAGAATTCAGAGTAAGAACTCTCGCTCGACGCGTTCTTTCCCATGAAGAAACTCACTTTGTCGTTCTTGTTTTCGGTGACGGTCGCGGCGTTGGTGCTGTTCGCCGCCGACGACCCGAAGCCACTCAATCTCGCCCCCTACTTCCCTACCCCGACACCGGTCGTCAAGGCGATGTTGGAACTGGGCGAACTGAAGGCCGGGGAACTCGTCTACGATCTTGGCAGTGGCGACGGCAGGATCGTCATCATGGCCGCGCAGTTCGGCGCGAAAGCAGTTGGGTTCGAGATCGATCCGAAGTTGGTCTACCAGAGCCGCGCGCGGATCAAGAAACGCAAACTCGATGCTCTCGCCACGATCGAACAGCAGGACCTCATGCAGGCCGACTTCTCCAAGCCCGACCTGATCACGGTCTATCTGCTGCCGGCGTCCAATGACAAGATTCAGCCGCTGCTCGAGGACCAGATGAAGTCTGGCGCACGCGTCATTTCGCACGATTTCACCTTCCGCGGCTGGGAGATTGAGAAGGAGATCACCGTCGAAGACCCGAACGACGAGGACATCCCTTTTCATAAGTTGTTTCTCTATCGCCGCTAGGGCTGTATAATGGCGGCAACCTCTCCGCTGTGAGCCCTTCCTGAGACCCGGCCGCGGTCTCCTTCTTTCTGAATCATTGTTGTTATTGCCCGTGCGCAAATCGGCGTACGTGCGTTTGAGGTGATGGTGGTGCGGATTCTCATTGAGATTGCGCTTGTGTTGGCCCTGTTGTGGGTATGGTCGCTCTACTACGAGCGGTCATTCGACCAAGCTGACCCACCATCTCGCGAGAAGTCGGACTAGAGCCATGCCCTTGTTCAAGACACGGTCGGCGGCGATTTACGGCGTCGATGCTTTACCTATCGAAGTCGAGGTGGACATGTATCTCGGCGATCCGAAGAACTTCATCACGGTCGGTTTGCCGGATACCGCCGTTCGAGAGAGCGGCGAGCGGGTCAAGTCGTCGTTGATCAACGCCGGTTTCGGATATCCCGCCAAGGCCGTGACGGTGAACCTTGCGCCGGCGAACATTCGGAAGGAGGGCGCGGGATTCGACCTGCCCATGGCCCTGGGAATCATGGGTGCGATGGGGTCGATCCCGACGAACGCCCTTGAAGACTTTATCGTCGTGGGTGAACTGTCGCTCGACGGCAGTGTTCGGCCGGTGCGTGGGGCGCTGCCCACCGCCGTCTGCGCGAAGAAAGAGGGCATTCCTAATATCATTGTGCCTCAGGACAATGCGGCGGAGGCGGCCGTCGTCGAGGGAGTGAATGTTTACGGCGTGAAGTATCTGGCGGATGTCGTTCGCCTGATTGAAAAGCCGGAAACAAGGAAGCCCGCGACCGGCGCGGCGCTCAACGGCAACGAGGCACAACGCGGTCCGGCGCACGATTTCCGAGATGTCAGAGGACAGGAGACCGCCAAACGGGCGCTGGAGATCGCAGCAGCCGGGGGGCATAACATCCTGATGGTCGGCCCGCCGGGTTAGGGCAAGACGATGCTCGCGAAACGTTTTCCGGGCATTCTTCCGGGGCTGAGTTTCGAAGAGGTGCTAGAGACAACCAAGGTGCACAGCGTTTCGGGCGTTCTTGAGACGAATGTGGGCCTGATTCGAGATCGTCCCTTCCGTGCACCTCACCACAGTATCTCGAATGCCGGACTCGTTGGCGGCGGCATGGGCATGGCTAGGCCCGGCGAAGTGAGTTTGGCGCACAACGGCGTGTTGTTTCTCGACGAGCTCCCTGAGTTCCCGCGCAATGTATTGGAGCTTCTTCGCCAGCCGCTCGAAGACGGTGAGATCACGATCGTGCGCTCCGATCTGAGCCTGACATTCCCGTCGTCGTTCATGCTGGTGGCAGCCATAAACTCCTGTCCGTGCGGCTACTTTGGCGACCCGACGCGTGACTGCCGCTGCTCCCCGGCGCAGATTCAGCGCTACGTCGGGAAGATTAGTGGGCCGTTGCTTGACCGTATCGACATTCATGTCGAGGTCCCCCCCCCGTGAAGTACCGCGAGTTGCGTTCCGAGCAATCCGCGGAACCGTCCGAGGCGATTCAACGGCGGGCCGAAGCGGCGCGTCAGGTGCAGATGCGCCGGGGCTATCCGAATGCGCATATGCCGTCGAAGCACGTCCGCGAGCACTGCAAACTGGATGAAGCCGGCGAGCGGACGTTGGAGATGGCTGTGCAGCGGATGGGACTGTCGGCGCGGGTACACGACCGCATTCTCAAGGTATCGCGAACGATCGCGGACCTTGGCGGTTCGCAGCGAGTGAGGGTGGCACACTTGGCGGAGGCCGTGCAGTACCGGAGTCTGGACCGGACGTATTGGGCATAGGGAAGGCGGTGTCTCGTGTTTCGTGAGGCGCTTGATGTGCGACTCTGGAGGTAAGCTTGCGAGGTGATGAGTTGACGCCGGATGAACCCGAGACGAAGGAAACCGTTTTCGCTAACCGGTTGGAGCGCCGGCCTTCGCCTACAGAAGCGTTAGCTCAGCGTAGGAAGCCACTGCGTCAGTTACGCGATCGTATTCGCCGGAGGCATCCACTGCAGAGTGATGCCGCTCTACTGATCCGAAACGACCGCGATCATCGCTAAGGGCGGCCGTAGTAAACCGAGTGTCCCGTTAGAATAGGTGTGGTCGCCGCCTCTTGATGAAACCTACGGTCGCCCTATCCCGCCGTCAGCTCTTGCAAAGCCTGGGCGGAGGTGTCGCTAACCTCGGCTTTGCGGGCCTTCTCGCGAACGACGGCTTACTCGCCAAACGGCGCATCGGCGGATTCGAAGCCAACGGCCCGCACTTCGAGCCGAAAGCCAAGTACATCATTTCGATCTTCTGCTACGGCGGACCGAGCCACATCGATACGTTTGATCCGAAACCGGCCCTCGACAAGCATGCCGGCGAAGCGATGACGGGCGTGGGTGACGTTGTGGTGCCACAGGGCAACCCTGGCGGACTCATGCCGTCGCCATGGAAGTTCAACAAGCACGGCGAGAGCGGGCTCGACGTCTCCGAGCTGTTCCCGAACGTCGCGCAACATGCCGACGATCTTGCGGTTATTCGATCGATGCACGCCATCTCGAACGACCATGGGCCGGCGCTCTATCAGATGAACACCGGCACGCTGCTCGCCGGACATCCCAGCGTGGGTAGTTGGCTGACGTACGGCCTCGGCACCGAGAACCAGAACCTGCCGGGCTTCGTCGTCTTTACCGACCATCGCGGCGGACCTATCAACGGTTCACCGAATTGGGGCAACGGTTACATGCCGGCCGCGTTCCAAGGTACGCAGTTCCGCTCAACCGGCGACCCGATCATCGACCTGCGCCCCCCCAAGGACGTGAGCCGCGAGCGGCAGCGCAAATGGCTCGACCTGCTGCAGAGCTACAACCGCGACCACCTCGCGCGTAACCCCGAAGACAACGAGCTTTCAGCACGCATCGAGTCCTACGAGTTGGCTTATCGGATGCAGGTCCATGCTACCGAAGCGATCGATATCACGAAAGAAACCGGGGCCACGCGCAAGCTTTATGGGCTGGATGAACCTCGTACGCAGTACTTCGGGCGACAGGTCCTGATGGCGCGGCGGCTTGTCGAGCGGGGCGTGCGCGTCGTGCAGGTGTACTCGGGCGGCGGTAACCACGAGCCTACCTGGGACCAGCATTGGTCGCTCAAGCGGCTTCACTCTCAGCATGCGGGGGAAACGGATTTGCCCATCGCCGGGCTCATCAAGGATCTCAAGAGCCGCGACCTCTTCGACGAAACGCTGATCCTGTGGCATGGCGAGTTCGGGCGCATGCCGATCAGTCAACGTCTCGACGGACGCGACCACAATCCCTTCGGCTTCACCGTCTGGATGGCCGGCGGCGGCGTCAAAGGCGGCACGGTGGTCGGCGCGACGGATCATTTCGGATACAAGGCCGTTGAGAACCGTAAGAGCGTCTACGATTTCCACGCGACGATTCTGCATCTGATGGGCATCGATCACGAGAAGCTCTCCTACCATCACAATGGCCGCGACATGCGACTGACGGATGTCCACGGCAATGTGATCAATGAGGTCCTTGCATAACGATGCCCGACAGCGACCGGTTCCGCGTTGATCGCAGCGCACTCTCGATTGTTTCGATCGAGGAACAAGACCGGCTCGACCGCGAGTACTGGCGTGGCAAGACTCCCCGCGAGCGCTGGGAAGCTCTCGAAACAATCCGACAGATCCTATATGGCTATGATCCCGCTACCGCCCGACTTCAGCGAGTTCTTGAGATTACTCGCCGAACATAACGTCCGCTATCTGCTGGTTGGCGGGTATGCGGTCGCTCATCATGGCTATGTGCGTGGAACGGCTGACATCGATCTCTGGGTCGATCAATCGGGTGATAACCCCGGCCGTCTGATAGCGGCAGTCCGGGAGTTCGGATTTGCGAGTGCTGACTTGGCTGCGGATGATTTTCGCAAAGACGGACAGATCATCCGCATGGGCGTGCCACCCCTTCGCATTGAGCTGATGACATCGGTCTCAGGGGTGAGCTTTGAAGAGTGTTACCATCAGCGAGAAACTGTCGAATGGGACGGGTTGCAGGTTTCGCTGATTAGCCTCGGCATGCTCAAGCAGAACAAGCGGGCAGCGGGCCGACAGAATGACCTCGGCGACTTGGATCAGTTGGAGTGAAAGGCTATCGTTCTCGTTGAAGGTAAGGTCTCGCGCGGAATGATTGATCTCGCCCATCCAACCGTCCTCATCACCGGCGCCAGTGGAGGACTGGGCCGTCCCGTCACCACGGCTTTCTTGTCCGCGAGAGCGACAGTGATCGCAGTGGCTTTGGACTTTCCGGAGGCTGCAAGCCAGCCTGCGTGCACGCAGATAGTGGCCGACCTCACCTCCGCTGAGCAGGTTGACGAGGTGCTGGCGGCGGCCCTTTGTCCGACCGGCAAGATCGACGCCCTCGTCCATATAACGGGTGGATTCGCCGGCGGTACACCGGTCCACGAAACTGACGAGGCGACTTGGGATCATATGATGAACCTCAACCTCAAGGCCGCCTTTCTGGTTACCCGAGCTGTGCTGCGTCCGATGATCGACGTCAGATACGGACGCATCGTCGCGGTCGGCGCACGCCCCGGCGTTGTCCCTGTTGCGGGTCTGAGCGCCTACAGCGCTTCCAAGGCGGGTCTGCATGCGCTGATTCAGACGATCGCTCTCGAAGGAAAAGAGCACGGCATCACCGCGAACGCGGTCATGCCAAGCATCATCGACACGGCCGCGAACCGTGAGGCGATGCCCGACGCGGACTTTTCGAAATGGGTCGCGCCCGACTCGATTGCGCGGCAGATTCTCTGGCTGTGCTCGGAAGAAGCAGCGGACGTGAGTGGCGCGCTGCTGCCCGTCTACGGGCAGTCTTAGCCCAAAAAGTTCGCTACGTCAGGATGTCGTGAATCACTTCCCCGTGGACGTCGGTAAGACGCATGTCTCGTCCGCTGAAGTGAAATGTCAGCTTCTTGTGATCGATGCCGAGCAGGTGCAGAATCGTCGCGTGCAGGTCGTGCACATGGACCTTGTTCTCGACAGCAAAGTAGCCATACTCGTCGGTCGCACCGTAGGTCGTGCCGGGCTTGACACCACCGCCCGCCATCCACATCGTGAAGCCGAAGGGGTTGTGGTCGCGGCCCGTCGCGTTCGGATCGGCCTGGAGTTGCGCCGTCGGTGTGCGCCCGAATTCCCCGCCCCAAACGACCAAAGTGTCATCGAGCAAGCCGCGCGCCTTGAGGTCTTTCAATAGAGCGGCGATGGGCTTGTCGGTCGCTTTGCAATTCATGCGGTGGCCTTCTTCGAGGCGCGCATGTTGATCCCAGCGGTCCTTCGGCGTGAGGAGTTCGATGAATCGCACGCCGCGCTCGATCATGCGCCGCGCGAGCAGACACTGCCGTCCGAACTCTTCGGTCTCGGGCTCATCGAAACCATACAGTTGCTTCGTCGCCGCGGACTCCCCGGTCAAGTCCAGCAAGTCGGGCACCTCGGCCTGCATGCGGAAGGCGAGTTCGTAATTGGAAATGGTGGCTTCGACCTCACTGACGGCTCCGAAGCGCTCGATAACGCCCTTGTTTAGCTTGCGAAGCAGGTCGAGCTTGCCCTGCTGATGTTGCGGCGTCGGCTCGCGCGGCTCCAAATCGGCGATCGGGTGTTGCCCGCGGCGGAAGAGTGTCCCCTGATAGGCCGCCGGGAGAAATCCGCTTCCGAAGATATCGAGGCCGCCGGGAGGAATCAGTCCGCTATCGAGCACAACGAAGCCCGGCAGGTCGCGGCAATGGCTGCCGAGACCATAGGTCACCCACGCGCCCATGCTGGGACGCCCCTGAAAGCCGGAGCCGGTGTGCATGAAGTAGTTGGCGGCGGTGTGCTCGGAATGATCGGCGACCATCGACCGGATGATGGCCAGATCGTCAACGCAGGTCGCCACATGCGGGAACAGTTCGCTGACCCAGGCGCCGGACTCGCCGTGCTGCTGAAACGCGAACGGAGACGGAAAGATTTGGTTGCTGATATTGAAAACCGTTGTCGGAGTTTCGAGCGGAATCGGTTGGCCGGCCTCTTTGTCGAGGCGCGGTTTTGGGTCGAATGTGTCGATTTGCGACGGCCCGCCGTCCATGAAAAGAAAGATCACGGACTTGGCTTTCGCGGTGAACCGCGGAGGCCGTGGCAACATCGGGTTGATGCTCCGGCCTGATTCGGCGGCAGCCGTGTCCTCAGCCATCAGCGCGGCCAGCGCGAGTCCGCCGAAGCCGTTGGCGGCGCGGCACAGCATTTCACGACGTGAGACGGCCCTGGGCGAGAAGGGCCGAGGTTGTGACTGGTCGGTCATCGAACGAAAATGAACTCCGTGCTGTTGATCAATACGTGAACTAGGTCGGCCCAAACACGCGGGTCGTTGATCCCGGTCCCATCATACCGGCCGGCTTGTTGGCGCAAGAACGCGGAGACCTCGCGTAGCTCGTCGGCTTCCGGTGGCCGGGCGAAGGCGCTGAGGAACAGGCTCTCGATGCGGTCCCCCTGATCCGCTTGCCCGCGCAAGAGCCGCTCGGCCCAACGGCGCGCCTCGAGGGTAATGAATTCGTTGTTCATCATCATCAGTGCTTGTGACGGCACGGTCGATGTGTTCCGCCGGCCGATGGTAGACGTTGGGAGCGGGTAGTCGAACGCCAGAAACAGCGGCGTTAGAAAATTGCGGCGCACGCCAATGTAGAGACTGCGCCGGCGACCGCCGTCCACAGGGCCGGGCTTGGCCGGCTTGCCCCGTCCGTCTTGGTGCTCGCTGATATGCGGCATGACGGAGGGTCCGAAGAGCGCCGGGTCAAGCGAGCCCGAAACGGCAAGCAGCGCGTCACGAATCACCTCGGCTTCAAGCCGCCGGACGGTCATGTGATGAAGCAGCCGGTTCTCAGGGTCGGCCTGCTTCGCCTCGACGCTTGGCTCGGCCGACATCCGATAGGCTTGGCTCAGCACCATGAGGCGGTGCATCGCCTTCACCGACCAGCTGCTGTCGATGAACCGCTTCGCGAGGTAGTCAAGTAATGCCGGATGTGTGGGCCGTTCTCCGGTCTTCCCGAAGTTGTCGGTCGAACGGACGATGCCTTGTCCGAAATGGTGCTTCCAGATACGGTTGACCATGACCCGCGCGGGAAGAGGGTTATCGGGCCGCGCGAGCTGATCCGCAACCCGCAGCCGGCCACTTGCGTTGCTCGTTTCGCTAGCCGTCGGTGATACGAGCACACGCAAGAAGCCTCGTGGCGCCTCCCGCCCCAGGTTCTTGTGGCTGCCCCGCAGATGAATCTTGACGTTGTGTGGATTCTCGTCGCGGCTGCTCATCGCGAAGGCCGATTCTGGGATCTGATCGGCTTGGGCCAGCCTGCGCTCCTGAAGATCGTCCAAGCCGTCACGGACGCTGTCGGCGAGTATCACGGCCATGCCTTCGCGGCTCGCGGTGGGATTGAGAGCGAAGAGCAAATCGCTGTCGGGGCGGTTTGCCGCCGATTCAAAGACCTCCTGGTAGGCAACCGCTAAGTCTTCGAGCGATCCAAGGTCGTCGCGGTCGAGCAGATCCGTTACACCCGGGTGGAGATCTCTAATGTCGCTCGGCGGTTCTTCTGAGTCCGAGAAGACGATGCGGTCGACAACGATGTGAGCGTCGCGTGCGCGATCCACGATCTCGAAGTACGAGAGCCGCTCAAACTGCGCCACCATCCGAGCCGACTGCCATTCGAAACCCGCCATCCCACTCGGGACGAACGACTTGCCCTTGTGGCCGTCCACCACGAGAGTCACGTTCAGATCTGACCGCCGGAGGGAATCGAGATCACGTCCGCCGCCGGCCAGGCGCACGTGCAGCCAACGCTTCGGAATACGGAACTTTCGCGATGTCAAACTGCCGACGAATCGATCGGAGCCTTCGCCAAACGAGTTCGCCAGCCCTTCACCCCGGTAGTCGAATAACCCCTGGTTCGGCGGCAACCTGCGCCGGGCGGCATGCGCGAAGGCCTGCCCGCTTTCCAGCCAGTCCTCGAAGCCCGACGCCTCGAACTTTGCGATCTCGATCTGCTCGGATGCCGTGGCTGCCGGTTGATCCTTTGCGAGTCGGCTCCAAGCCTCCCCCAAGCTCCGCGCTTCGCCGTGCGCGATCATCCGGGCGACGCGAATGAACGGATAGAAGGGATGGGACGGCATTGCCAATGCGCGTTCCAGTTGATCGGCACGGGCACGAACCAACGGGTCGACGCTATCGGCAATGCCATCTTCGGCTAGAAGGAAGTCCGCAGCCGCCGTGAGGTCCGACGCAAGCCGGGAAGTGAGCGGACCGGGTGCCGGTTCAAGAATCCGATAAACCTCCGCGTTCGTCGACGCGATGTCGCCGCGTAGCTTTGCAATCTCGCTTTGCCGTGACGGAGAATCGACGGTCGTCTCAAACATCTCCGTGCTGTGAAGTACCCCAGCGAGGGCATAGTAATCGGCGGTGGGGATGGGGTCGAACTTATGGTCATGGCAGCGAGCACACGCGACGGTTAACGCGAGGAAGGCCTTGCCGAAGACATCAATCTGGTTGTCTACCTGATCTGCCCGCGATTTAATCGAATCGGTCGGGCTGTTGAGCACCTCGCCAAACCAGTAGACGCTGGTTCCGATGGGGGACTCGTGCCCGCTGCCGTCCGCGTTCAAGCGCTTGTCGGCAAGCAAGTCGCCGGCGATCTGTTCGCGCATGAACTGGTCGTAGGGGAGATCGTCATTGAAGGCGCGGATCACGTAGTCGCGATAGCGCCAAGCATCGACCTTGTCGTTGTCGTACTCGTGTCCGTTTGTTTCCGCGTAGCGGACGAGGTCCAGCCAATGGCGTGCCCAACGCTCGCCATAGTGCGGCGACGTGAGCAATCGCTCAACGACTTTCTCGAAGGCGCTCGGCGAATCATCGGCGAGGAAATCTTCGATTTCCTTCAGCGTCGGAGGGAGGCCGATGAGGTCGAACGTAATGCGGCGAAGCAGGGTGCGCTTGTCCGCCGCCGAAGCAGGCGAGAGACCTTCCGATTCGAGCCTCGCGAGGATGAAGTTATCGACCTCCGTAAGCGTCCAATCTGTTCGTTGGACCGCCGGGGGTGCGTGTTCACGCACAGGCTGGAACGACCAGAACTTGCGGCCCTTCTCAATATCGATCAACTCCGGATCGGCGGCGGGTGGGGCTTCATCGTCCCGCGGGTCGGGCGCGCCCATCCGAATCCACGTCGTGAAATCATCGATCTGCTCGTCACTGAGCTTGCCGGTCGGCGGCATCGTCAGATCGAGATCACGGTAGGTGATCGCTCTCAACAACAGGCTCGTTTCAGGGGAACCTGGAACAATCGCCGGGCCACGGCTGCCACCCGTCATAAGCCCGGCTTTCGAATCGAGACGCAAATCAGCCATCGCCTGCGTCGCAACACTATGGCAGACGTAACACTGCTCGACGAGTACGGGCCGGATTCTCTTCTCGAAAAATTCGACCCCGGTGGGATCGATTTGGGCGTTCAAAGACGCAACACTCAGTGCGGCGAGCGCCAAGACAATGAGCCGTTTAACACCTCGGCAATCGCGGGCTTGCTTGATGGCGGGGAAGAGTTGCACGCGGTCTTTGAAGCACCTCCATTATAAGCAGAAGGAACCGGATTGACCACGGCAGACGGGACCCTGGCCTCCCGGGTCTCGTAGTCTAAGGAAGAGACACGAATCGGAAGCTGAACCCATCCTCACCCATGCTGCTCCGCAAACGCTTCTTCAGAATATTGGTACTCGCCGTCGTCCTGGTGCTGCCCCTCGCTGCTTGGATGGCGTGGAGCGCACGAGGAAACGCAGGCACGGAAGTCACTCGTATGGCTGAATTGTTCGAACTGAAGCCGGCCATGACGGCTGGCGAGATCGGCGCGGGCAAAGGCAAGATGACTGTTGCAATGGCACGCTTGCTGGGGCCCGCGGGCAAGGTCTATTCGTCTGACCTCAACAGGGAACGCGTTGCTGACATCAAAGCCGCCGTCACCGACGCGGGGCTTGAAAACGTGGACGTGCTCGAAGGCCTAGCCGCCGGGACCGGCTTTCCGCCGGCCTGCTGCGACGCGATCTTCATGTCGAAGGTCTACCACCACTTCACCGATCCCGTGACGATGAACCGCAGTTTCATAGAGAGTCTAAGACCCGGCGGTCGACTCGCGGTCATCGACTTCGAACCGGCCGGGTGGCAGCTCTGGCTAGGCCATCCCGAAGGTGTACCCGAGAACCGCGGAGGTCATGGCATACCGAGCAGCCTTGTCGTTTCCGAACTCAGGGAAGCCGGGTTCGAGATCGAGCACGAAATCACGGACTGGTGGGGCGGGCCGTTTGGACGCTACTGTGTGATTGCTAAGAAACCGGCTGATTGAGGAGCGTGCAACCGAGTCGGGAGTAGGCCCTCTCGTTGCCATGGCCGGTGACGGTGAACGGGCATAGCATGCTGTGCCCTTCCGTTTTCCACGAACCTCTTGAGGCAGACTCAGCATCCCAAATCCGCGTGGCCTATCAGTCCCGCAGATGCATCACGACCATCTTGGTTTCGGTCATTTCCTCGACGGCATATTTCGGGCCTTCTTTGCCGAAACCGCTGTCCTTGAGCCCGCCGTAGGGCATCAAGTCGGCGCGCCACTGCGGTCCCCAGTTGATGTGGATGTTGCCTGAGTCGACCTCACGGGCAAACTTCATGGCGTTGTCGATGTTCTCCGTGAAGATAGCGGCCGACAAGCCGTAGTTTGTGTCGTTCGCCAGCCCGATCGCTTCCTCAACAGTTTCAACCGACGCGAGGCCGACCGCCGGTCCGAAGACCTCTTCTCGGGAAACACGCATGTCGGGCCGCACGTCGGCTAGGACGGTGGGCGCATGCATCGCCCCTTCGCGCCCACCACCGGTTACGAGACGCGCGCCTGCTTTCTCGGCTTCGTCCACCCATTCTTTGACGCGTACAGCGTCGGATTCGCGCACCATCGGTCCCATCTTCGTTTCGTCTTCGAGCGGATTGCCCGTCGCAAGCGCCTCGACCTTTGGCTGGAGAGCGTCGATGAGGTCGGCGTAGATGCTCTTGTGTGCGAGCACCCTCTGCGCGCTGATGCAGACCTGACCGGCGTTCGCGAATCCCGTCACGGCAATCGCCTGCGTCGCCTTATCCAGATCCGCGTCAGGCAGGATGATCAGCGGGGCGTTGCTACCGAGTTCCATCGTGACCTTCTTGAGGCCGGCGGTACGGCAAATCCGCTCACCGACATCACGGGACCCCGTGAAACTGATTTTGCGCACGCGCGGATCACTCGCGAGAACATCGCCGATGTCGCCACCGGTACCCGTCAGACACTGAATACCCTCTTCCGGGACGCCCGCTTTGAGCAGAATGCGGGCGAGTTTCAAGGCCGACAGAGGCGTATCCGTCGCGGGCTTGATGACGACGCTGTTGCCGGCGGCTAGAGCCGGTCCTACTTTGTGGACGACGAGATTCAACGGGAAGTTGAACGGCGTGATCGCCAGAACAACGCCACACGGTACTCGCAAGGTGAAGCCAAAGCGGTTGCCGCCGCCCGACGCACCGTCAAGCGGAACGACTTCCGAGCCTAGACGCTTGGCCTCCTCGGCAGCGCCGACCATTGTTTCCGCCGCGCGCGCGACTTCGAGCCTCGACTCGGCGATGATCTTCCCTTCCTCGCGCGTGATCGTTTCGGCCAGATCTTCAAGTTGCTCCTCCATCAACGCGGCGGCGCGCATGAGCAAGCGATAGCGGTCGTATCCCGAGATTCGGCGCATCTTTTTGGCGCCTTCGAGGGCAAATGCCATGGCGCGGTCCACGTCGTCGGGTGTCCCTCTCGGGACCGTGTCGATCTCCGAATTGTCAAAAGGGTTGGTGACCGGGATCGTGCCGTTGCCGTCGACCCACTTACCTGCGATGAGCATCTGCATGAGATTCGTCCTGTTCGTGATGGAAACCGCGTAGCGGTGGAGTCCCTCAGGATAGCGGTTTGATGAAGCGCCGCCCCCAGCGAAACCAAGTCCCAATCAGACCGGACAGGCACCGGCAGCTGCTTCTTAGGCGTGATCGTCTCCAGTTTGTTGCAACACCTGTGCACCGTTGCACACCCAATGCTTCCGCAGTGGTATCTAGTCGTCGAGAAACCTGGCTCAGGCGCGTTGTGTGGTTCAGACTCTGCGTCGCTGTTCCGTACCAACTGGGTCCATCGACTATCAGCGAACAGCTACGACCGCTACTTGCTCGAACTGATCTTGGATGACCTGGACGGTTGTTCGAGCAGGCGGGTTCTGCGGGAAGTTCTCTTGGAACACTGCGTCCATTCGGGCCATATCGCCCTCAACATCCTTCAGGTAGATGTGCGCCTGAACGACGTGTTCTAGGTCCATGCCGGCGAGCCGAAGGGTGTCACGGATCTTCTCAAGTGAATCTTGCAACTGCTCTTCCAGCGTTTCACCCTGGCCGGACTTTCCCGATGTCCACAGCGTATCGCCGTCCAGCACTCCGCCCCCGGAACTGGTCGGACTGGTTCTCATGTACTGGGGGATGACCCGGCCTTTCGTTTCAACTTCGCTTGTGGCGACCAACGCGAACTGCACTAAGCTTTCAGGCCCCGGCAACCGAGAGATGCAGAAGCTAGCCCGGCTCGGGGCTGTTCCCAGTTCAAAGAAAGTCTTCCACACGGAGTTGAGCTTGGGGTAGCTTTCTCGTGTCAGAAAGTAGGGATTGGCGAAGACAACGTGCTGGAAGCTCAAGCCCGCGTCCGCTAGCGTCGAACCGACTTTCTCCATGGCCTTCTGGGTTTGCGCCTCGACGGTGTCGTCGAATTCTCCGGTATCATCGCGCCGACCGCCCCGTCCAGCCAAATAGAGTCGGTCGCCCGCCCAGACTCCTTGGCTGAGCGGGTTCTTGGTCACTGGCGCTGACCAATCTCGCGGTGTCACGACCCGGATCTGGGATCGGTCCGCGTAAGCAATACAACTGACTTGGATCCTTGCTCCACTCGGCAGTCGTGGCATCTCAAGCGTCGTGCGAGCCGGGTAGGAGCCTGCTTCAAAGTAGCTCCCATAGACCTTGTTCATCGTTTGATAGTTGGCCATGTCTGCAAGGTAAACGTGACACGTGACCACGTTGCCATAGTCCATTCCGGCTTCGTTCAGAACGTAGCCCATTCTGTCCATAGCCGTTCTGACTTGGGCTTCGACCTCGTCCGCTTGGTCGCCCGTTTGGGAATCAAGATCCGTCTGACCGGCGATGTAGAGCGTCTCTCCCACCAGAACGCCGGGGCTATAGGGAAGACCAGGCGCGAACTCATTCGGGTAAACGATTCGGCGCGGAACCTTATGCGCCCCTCCAACCGTTGTGAACTCGGATGGACGTTCACCCTCGCAGGCCCAGGGTAAAAGCGGCAATGACGCGACCAGAAACATCCTCGCGATGGGCGTCCATAGTGTCTTCGTGAGGTTGCGGCACTCTTTGCTCATGGCAGCTCTCCCTTTCGTCTTGCAGCATGCTTTCACAAACGACGGCGGCGACGCAACGGTGTCGGCCGCGTGCTTGTCGGGGTGGCTCGGGCACCGACATCGGGATCGATCCCCCGCGTGATCCCGATGTCGCATCAGCTAGCGGCGGACACGAGTCCGGGAGCCCGTGCATCGTCTCTTTCCTGATTGGTCATAGGTCCCTCCCGTGCTCGCGCCAACATTCAAGGACCTTGTAGGTCGAGGGTGCGGCCGACCACGACGGACCAATTCTACCGCCTCCCCGGTTTGGTGTTGCGAACAACCGATGTCATATTTCCACGAGTTGGAAGCCGCAGGCACATCCGATGATGGCGTAAGCGTGCTGACGATCGAGGAGGCATGTAGTGACTTCTTGGCTGATGCGGGTGCGCGCAACTTGTAAGAGGCGACCCTCTACAAGTACCGCTTGCTCTTCAACCAGCTGTAAGCCTTCGCCGAGGACCGTGGCCTCGGTATGTTGGATGAGTTCGATCTATACCGCTGCCGGACTTCGTTGTGTGCGCTTTCGAATCGGCTCCCGGAACACACCCGGACTACTTCTTCTGGTCGGGGACATCCAAGTGACCTGCCCCCTGAAAACGAATCCGAATCTTGAGAGAGAATCGAAGGATTCGGGCGTGTGTAAGGAGGCAGGAAATGACGAGGAAGCGATACACGAGCGAACAGATTATCCACAAGCTGAGGGA
>Ga0315339_1001478_pt1 | contig 20655 bp, 16 predicted proteins | sample ASW17metaG_FD_204514 | JGI IMG/M metagenome (GOLD analysis project Ga0315339, IMG submission 204514) | Ammonia-oxidizing marine archaeal communities from Pacific Ocean, United States - ASW #17 | ecosystem: Environmental > Aquatic > Marine > Oceanic | place: USA: California | collected 2016-12-05
CTTCGTCGCCAATTTGGACATTGCTGACGTCGGTCCCGACAGCCCAGACAATGCCGGAACAATCGCTGCCACCGGCATGAAAATCTTCCGGTTCGCCTTTTTTCTGGCGGTCGGCGATAACGTCCACTGGGCGGCCCAAACCGGCCCAGACATTATTATAATTAATGCCGGTGGCCATGACGTAAATCACCACATCTTTTGGGCCGATCTCCGGCGTATCAATAATTTCATGCTGCCACGCTGTCTTGGGTTCGCCGAAGCGATCCTGGCGCACCGCGAAGGCGTGCATTTTTTCAGGGAGTTCTCCGAGTGGCGGACGATCGCCGAGTGCGCAAATTTCCATCATTTCCTCAATTGTAAAACATGAATTATGGTGGTTCTACGTCATTTTTTGATATTTTACTATTTGTCCGATGCGTGGATGGTATTTTATTTTCTTGAGTGAGAAGCCAATCCCGGGTTGGAAGTACAAAGATACGAAGTCCGACAAGAAAGTTCGGCGGATATTATAAAAAATAAGGGGCATGTGCATGCACGGCTTAATGATGAACCAACCACTACTGATTTCCTCCTTGCTCGAATTCGGAGCGCGCTATCACGCTAGTTCAGAAATTGTCTCACGCTCGATTGAAGGGCCTATCCACCGTTACACATTCGCCGAATCCCATACCCGTTCAAAAAAATTAGCCAAAGCCCTGGCCCACCTCGGCGTGACGGAAGGCGATCGTATCGCCACTATAGCCTGGAATGGCTATCGTCATTTCGAGCTTTATTTCGCCATCTCCGGCATGGGCGCGGTCTGCCACACCATCAATCCGCGCCTCTTTCATGAGCAGATCATCTATGTGATCAATCATGCCGAAGATAAATATCTTTTTATCGACCTGACTTTTGTACCGCTCCTCGAGGCGCTTGACGAACATCTCCCCAAAGTCGCCGGCTATGTGATTATGACCGACAAGGAGAATATGCCGGAAACAAGCCTGAAAAACGCCCACTGTTATGAAGATATTTTGGCGGCGGAGGATGCGGATTATGAATGGCCAATTTTTGATGAGCTGACCGCCTCATCGTTGTGCTACACCTCGGGCACCACCGGCAATCCCAAGGGCGTGCTTTACAGCCATCGCTCGACCGTCTTGCACACCTTTTCCACCTGCCTGTCCGAAGGTCCTGGCATCTCGAGCCAGACCAGCTATCTTGCTGTGGTACCGATGTTCCATGTCAATGCCTGGGGCATCCCCTATTGTTGCGCCATGTCCGGCGCTAAGCTGGTATTGCCGGGGCCTCGCTACGAAGGCAATATGATCTTCGAGCTGCTCGACGATGAAAAAGTCACCGTCACCGCCGGTGTGCCGACCATCTGGCTGATGCTGTTGGCCGAAATGCGCAAGCGCGGGCGCAAACCGCAAGCGCTAGCACAATTGTTGGTTGGCGGCTCGGCCTTTCCAACCTCGATGATCCAGGCCTTCGAAGAAGAGTTTGATATCGCTGTCTTCCACGCCTGGGGCATGACTGAGCTGAGCCCGATCGGTACCAATGGACGTTTGCTAAAATCCCAGAACGACCTGCCACCGGAGGAACGCTGGGCAATCAAAAGTGCGCAAGGACGGCCAATCTATGGCGTCGAAAAAAAAATTGTCGGCGAGGAAGGTACGGCGCTAGCAGAAGACGGCGAAGCCTTTGGCGAATTGATGGTGCGCGGGCCATGGACGGCGAGCGCCTATTTCAACGATACCGAAGCAACCAATCAGTCCTTCACTCAAGACGGCTGGTTCCGCACCGGCGATGTGGCAACGCTTGATCAGAACGGCTTGATGCAAATTGTTGACCGCAAAAAGGATGTGATTAAATCGGCCGGCGAGTGGATCAGCTCGATCGACCTCGAAAATGCGGCCATGGGCCACCCGGCGATCCAGGAATGCGCCATAATCGGTATGCCGCACCCCAAATGGGACGAACGCCCGCTACTCGTTGTCGTTGCCGCCGAGGATGAAACGCCGAGCCTGGAAGAGATCAATAGGTTCCTCGCCGAAAAAGTCGCCAAATGGTGGCTGCCGGATGACATGGTCATTCTCAATGAACTACCGCACACGGCAACCGGCAAAGTGTCGAAGCTGAACTTACGCGATCAGCTCAAGGATTATTCTTTTCCGGAGATTTAATGGCAGCCAATTCACTTCTGCGCCGCTTGCATATCCAGCCTGGCGATGGTGTCGATGACGTCTTCAGTCGCGCCGCCAACATTGTAATTAAATGTGTTGGAATCGAAGGGAATGACAAATAGACGATCACCGCGAACGGCGATGGCGCGCGGATCTTATGCGTTGATCATCAATCGCTTTTTAATCTTCCGTGTGGCGACGTTGACAACAGCAATCTGGGTTTCCGATGAAAGCGCCACATACGCCTTTTCGCTGCTGGCAAATGCAATGCCGACCGGTTCATCAAATTTTGTAGTCTTGGTCGTCAGGTCGAACGCATGAATGGTAGCGATCACCTGCAGCTTTGTTGGGCTGGTATTATCGATATCAATAACGCTTACTGAATCCGAGATATGGTTTAAAATCCAAATCTCTTTGCCATCCGGTCGAACCGCTACACTTACCGAATCGACGCCTACATTCACCCGCGCGATCAACGCACGTGTTTCACGATCGATAACATCCAATGTGTCGGCGGGCGTATTGACAACATACACGCGGTCCCCGTGGAGGGTGATCGGGGGAAAATGCAGACTAACAAAGGTAGGATGCCCAACCGCAAACGCAGGCATTGCAGTGCTGCGTGCGTTCGAATTTTCACTAGTCGTTTCTTCGGGGACGGAATAGGCGCGATCAAAATCCACCGTCACCATAACGAGTGCGAACGACAACAAACAAGCTGTCATCTGAATGACTTTTCTTTTTATCAAGATGAAACCCTTATTATTTTTGTCTGATCAGACTGGATCTGCCACTCAAACCTCAAGCCATTCTTTGCGAATATCTGCGTTATCCCGCAAATCTTCCGGCTTGCCTTCGAAGACGATGCGGCCATGTCCCATGACGTAGATGCGGGCTGAGATTTGCAGCGCGATGGTAAGCTTTTGTTCGACCAACAGGATGGCGACGCCGCGCGCCGCGATTTCCTCAATCAGTTGTTTGACGCGCTCGACATTTTGCGGCGCCAGGCCCTCGGTCGGCTCGTCGATCATGATCAGGTCGGGATCGCCCATCAGGGTGCGGCAGATAGTCAGCATTTGCTGCTCGCCGCCGGATAAGACACCGGCGGAGATATCAGCGCGCTCGCGCAGGTTAGGGAACAGGTTGAAGGTATCCTCGATCGACCAACGGCCACTGGTGCGGGTTGATTTCTGCCCGAGAATGAGGTTTTGCCGTACTGTGAGAGTGGGGAAAATATCGCGGTTTTCGGGCACATAGCCGATACCCTTGCGGGCAATCACATGGCTCTTGCACCCGGCAATATTCTCGCCCTTAAAATGAATTGCACCGCTCGGTGTAATCTCGCCGATTATCGCCTTCAAGGTGGTCGAGCGGCCGACGCCGTTTCTGCCCAGTAGGCTTATAATTTCGCCTTCGCCAACCCTTAGGCTGACACCTTGCAGGATGTGGCTTTTGCCGTAATAGGCATGCAGTTCATTAACGCTCAGCATCTTATGACGCCTCAGTGCCAAGATAAGCTTCCTGCACCTTGGCATCAGCGCGGATTTCTTGCGGTGTTCCGGTGGCGATGATCTTGCCGTAAACCAACACCGAGATGCGGTCCGCCAGATCAAAAACCACGCCCATGTCATGTTCGACAATCACCATGGTGCGGGTGGTGGAGATATCGCGGATCAGTGCGACGGCTTGTTCGGTCTCACCGCTGCTCATGCCGGAAGTCGGCTCGTCGAGCATTACCACACTAGCGTTGCCGGCAATAGTGACGGCGATCTCGAGCGCCCGTTGATCGGAGTAGGAAAGCAGACCAGCCGGCACATTACGGCGTGATGTCAGACCGGTCTGCTCCAGCACCATATCAGTGCGTTCCTTGAGATCGCGGCGGCGATTGACAAAATGCCAGAAGGCGTAGCCATAGCCCAGATTCCACAAGGCGGCGCAGCGCACATTTTCGTATACGTTCATGTTTCCAAAGATATTGGTCACCTGAAAACTGCGGGCCAGACCCTTGCGGTTGATCTGGTAAGGCGTGTAATTGGTGATGTCTTCACCGTTCAAGGCAATACGCCCGCCACTGACGCGATGACGGCCGGTGACCAAATTAAAGAGCGTCGATTTACCAGCGCCGTTAGGGCCGATGATGGCATGAATTTCGCCCTGCTCAATGGCAAGATCGACACCGCGAATAACCTCCGTCGGACCAAACGACTTCTGCACGCCTGTAAACTTAATGGCATTACTCATGATGCCACCGAGATGCGTGCTTCATGCAGGGCGCTGTTATAGGCTTCCGCCATACGTGGATAGGTAAGGGCGCAGCCGAAGGCGCCGCCGACCGTAAGTGCGATGCAAATCAGCCACGGCCAAAAATCAGCTGCATCAAGTGCGATACCATATAGGATCATGGCGCTTTCGCGCGTCGTCGTGGTGCTGAGAAAATAGATCATCTCGATCAAGCCAATGGCTCCCGCCAGGGCCACCAAGGTAACCGCCGAGGCAACGGCGTAGGCCGGCAGCATGGCAAGCAACAGGCGCGGACGCATCCGGCGGATTGGGTCATGCATCATGATCAGCCCAGCGAGGCCACCCGGCGCAAACATCACCATCAGCACGAAGATTAGACCGAGATAAAGATACCAGGCCGGCGTGAGATCGCTTAGATAGCTGTTGAGCAAAGTGACCAATATGGCGCCTAAAATTGGACCAGCGAAATTTCCCGTGCCGCCGATATAGACCATGATCAGGATCACGCCTGACTGACCGAGGCCGACCGTCTCAAAGCCCACATGCTCGACATTCACCGCATGCAGCGCCCCGGCGATCCCGGCAAAAAACGACGACAGTGAGAAGGCCAGCCAGCGCACCCGATGCGTGTTATAGCCGATAAATTGCACCCGCTCCGGATTGTCACGCACCGCATTCGAGATGCGCCCAAACGGTGTACGCGTCAGGATATACATTGCAATACCGGCGATCACACACCAGACGGCAATTAGATAATAGACCTGAATATCAGAGCCATAAGTGATGCCAAACATTTCCTCGCGAATCCAACGATCGGTCTGTATGCCTTCCTCGCCGTTAAAGAAGACGACAATGATTAACGTCAGCGCCGTCACCAATTCCGCGAAGCCAAGCGAGATCATGGCAAACGCCGTGCCGGCGCGGCGCGTCGAGACGAAGCCGATCAGGATACCGAAGAACAGCCCGGCGATGCCGCCAACAATCGGGATCAAGGTCACCGGCATGTAGGGCAAATCCTCGTTGGCCATGCCGTTCATTACATGCGCCGTAACATAGCCGGCGAGACCAAAATAAACCGCATGGCCGAACGACAGCATGCCGCCTTGACCGAGCAGCATGTTGAAAGCGAGCGCGAAGACGGTAGCAACACCAATCTGGCTCATCACCGTAATGGCGAATCCTGAATTGGTTAGCAGCGGCAAAATTATCAGTATAGCGACGATGCCGGCGGCAACGCCCGGCTTGGTGAGGTTGGCCAATGTAGGCTTTGTTAGGTTGGCCATGATCATACGTCACGCGTACCCAATAGGCCGCGCGGGCGAAAAATCAGCATCAACACTAGCAGCAAATACGGCACCAGCGGCGCGATTCCGGCGGTCGTCAGATTAACCAGATCGGCGAGAATACCCTCAACATCACGCTCGACGCCGAGCGCTGCAAATATCGGATAGAACGAGAAATCGTAGGAGATCGCGAGATTATTGAGGATGCCGATCAATAGCGAAGCGATCAACGCGCCGCCGAGCGAGCCGAGCCCACCGACAACGATCACAACAAACACGATCGGCCCGAGTTGGATGGCCATACCGGGCTCGGTGCCGAGCACATTGCCGCTGATTACCCCGGCCACACCAGCGAGCGCACAACCGATACCAAAGGTCCACATAAAGACTTTCGGAACGTCATGGCCAAGCGAAGCAACCATATGCGGGTGGGTAAGGGCGGCGCGGATAATCAGGCCGATGCGGGTGCGCGTCAGACCGAAGAACAGCGCGATAAATATGGCCACCGAAATGAGCAACATGAATATACGGTAGGCCGAATAATCGAGCCCCTGCCAGGCAAAGGCAGTGACGTTGAGCGACGCCGGCACGTCATAAGACACCGGCACTTTGCCCCACACCATCTGGACGATTTCCTCTATAACGAAGGCGAGGCCGAATGTGAACAGAAGTTCGGCCACATGGCCAAGGCGATGCACCGGCCTAAGTGCGTAACGCTCAACCGCAGCGCCAACCACACCAACCAGTATTGGCGCTATGACCAATGCGGGCCAGAAGCCCATATGGTCACTCACCTGATAGGCAAAATAGGCGCCCAACATAAAGAAGCTAGCATGGGCAAAATTAAGCACGCCCATCATGCTGAAAATCAGCGTCAGGCCGCTGGCCAGCAAAAACAACAGCATGCCGTAGAGGACGCCGTTAAAGAGCGAAAATACGAATACTTCCAAAACGCTTCCCGCCGCGCCGGTCTAATTTAACACAAAAATTCCCCGGCCCCCGCTTAAGGACGAGAGACCGGGCACTGCGCTCAGAGGCGTGCAGCTTTTATTTAGGGTCGCTTCATTTCGCAGGTCGTCGGCAGGGTGGTGTCTGCCCGGCTGATGACACCATCCGTGGCAAAGGCAAGGCCGAAATCCTTGCCCTTGTACGAGATCGGGTGGGTGTATTGGTTGGTAAGGCTTGAGACCATCAGCGGTGTCTGGATCTGGTGATCAGAGGCCCGCATCTCGACTTCGCCAAGCGGGCCCATATAGGTCATGCCTTCAAGCGCCATGCCGACCGGAATCGCATCAGAACTGCCGGCTTTGTTCATCGCTGCGGCCACCATATCCATCACCCAGCGATGGCGGTCCGAATACCAAGTGTCCTGATATTTGCCCAAATAATCGGCCGCGAACTGGCTGACATCGGCTGGAATGCTATCATGATTCTCATGAAACTCGTTGATCTGCTTCATGCTGATCTTAGCTGCATCGGCGCCATAGCCGCCAACCGAAGAGGTCAGCCCACCATAGACGGTATAAAACTGCGCTGACAGATTGGCACCGGCAGCAAATTTTACCAAGCGAACCAAGTCTGGGCCCCAATTGCCGGTGAGGATCGTATCGGCACCCGACGCCTTGATCTTGGCGATGAACGGCGTGAAATCCTGCACCTTGCCGAATGGCACTATCAACTCATCACCGACCAACTCGATACCAGGTGTGCGCTCGGTAATCAGACGCCGCGCCGCTGCCTGGAAACTTTTACCGTAAGCGTAGTTCTGGTTCAGCATGTAGACTTTCTTGATGCTGCTGTCCCGGCTCATCTGCGTCACCAGTCCAGCAACTTTCTGATCCACATTGGCGTCAAAGCGGAAATGCCAGAACGAGCACAACTCGTTGGTAAAAGCCGTTGTCACCGCCGAATGATTAAGGAACAGGATCTCACTCCCCGGGTTGCGCTTATTATGCTTGTTGACGAATTTGATGATGTTAAGCGCATGATTAGAGCCAATGCCCTGAACGATATATTTCAGGCCCATATCCACTGCTTTTTTCAACTGCTGGGTGGTTTTCTCGGCGCTCATGGCATTGTCAAGCGGTACGATCTCAAGCATTTGACCGCCGAGCACGCCGCCGGCTGCGTTAATTCTCGCTGCGCTGAATCCAAAATTTTGCAAAGCGTCCATGCCAACCGCAGCAACGGGGCCAGACAATGGTTCAATCAAGCCAATCTTGATAGTATCGGCAGCGCTCGCGCGCGGCGCGACGGCAATAAGTCCTGTCATAACTAGGCCGGTCAAACAGGCAATTAATCCCATTAATCGCATGACAATCTCCCTCCCGATTTTGGTTTACATTATGTATGGCGTCCTGCCCGGGGCTCATTTTTAAAACCCTTCTTGGCGATCGCCTAGCATCAAGTGTACGTTGGGCGCGCGACAGAGGCAATAAATCTGTGCACTACATAGAAAGAGTGGGGAACAGGAATGAGTAGGGTTACCACAACGCAAATTTCCAACACCGCCGTACTCACCCTTGATCATGCGCCGGTCAACGGCCTGGGGCTGGCGCTCCGAACCGCACTGGCCAATGCCTTTCAGGCGGCGTGTGGCAATCCGGAAATCACCAGCATTGTTCTCACCGGGGCGGGGCGGATGTTTTCAGCCGGCGCCGATATCACCGAATTCGGCACACCTAAATCTATGAGCCCGCCGTCGCTACCCGATATCATCAATATCATTGAGAAAGCGGAGAAGCCCGTGGTCGCCGCCGTGCACGGCAATGCACTCGGTGGAGGGCAGGAACTGGCACTGGGTTGCCATTACCGGGTGGTGGCCAAGGGTAGCAATCTCGGCCTGCCGGAAGTGAGCCTCGGCCTCATCCCCGGCGCCGGCGGCACCCAGCGCCTGCCGCGCGTTATCGGCGCCGCGCCCGCGCTCAACATGATCGTCAGCGGCAAGCCGATCAAAGCAGAAAAGGGTCTGGTGCTGGGCCTAGTTGATGAACTGGCCGAAGGTGATCTGGTGCAAGCGGCTGTAGATTTTTGTGATTGCCTGCCCGCCGGCAAGACTGCACTCCGTCCAACCCGCGCGCGCGACGATAAAATGGCTGAGGCGCGCGCCGACTCAAACCTGTTCAGCAATTACCGTAAAACCATGGCGCGCCGTGCACGTGGCCTGGAAGCGCCCTATGCGGCGGTGAAATGCGTCGAGGCGGCGCTAGGAGATGATTTCGATGCCGGCCTCCAATTTGAGCGCGATACCTTCAAGAAGCTGGTGGCTTCGGAGCAATCCGAAGCACTCCGTCATGCATTTTTCGTCGAGCGCGGCGGTGCCAAGGTCGATGGCCTAGCCAAAGACACGATCAAACAGGATATCCGCCGCGCCGCAGTAATTGGCTGTGGTACCATGGGCGGCGGCATCGCCATGAACTTTGCTAATGCCGGCATTCCAGTGACGGTTTTAGAGGCTGAAGACAGCTTTTTGCAAAAGGGCCTGGCGTTAATTCGTAGTAATTACGCAGCGAGCGTTGCCAAGGGTCGTATCAGCCAGGACAAGATGGATGGTTGCATGGCGCTTATTACCGGCGTGACCGATTACACCACGCTCGGCGAGCCGGATATGGTAATCGAGGCTATCTTTGAGAAAATGGAAGCCAAGAAAGAAGTGTTCGCCAAGCTTGATGCGGTCTGCCCGCCCGCGACTATTTTGGCCACCAACACCTCAACCCTGGATGTGAACGAAATTGCCAATGCTACATCGCGGCCCGACAAGGTCATCGGCACACATTTCTTCAGCCCCGCCAATGTCATGCGCTTACAGGAAAATGTGCGCGGTGCTAAAACCTCAGACGAGACCATCGCCAGCACCATGGCGCTCTCCAAAAAGCTCGGCAAGGTCGGCGTGTTGGTCGGTGTGTGTGACGGCTTTGTCGGCAATCGCATGCTCTATGCCTATACCCGCCAAGCCAATTTTTTGCTCGAAGAAGGCGCGCTGCCGCAGCAAGTCGACAAGGCGGTATTTGATTTCGGTTTCCCCATGGGCCCATTCGCTATGGGCGATCTAGCCGGCCTCGATGTTGGCTGGTTGGTCAGGAAGGCGCGCGCCGCAATCCGGCCGAGCAATCTACGCTATTCGCCAATAGCGGACCGCATCTGTGAGATGGGACGCTATGGCCAGAAGACCTCCGCCGGCTGGTATAATTATGAAAAGGGCAGCCGCGCGCCAATCCCTGACCCCGAGATTGAAAAACTCATTGTCAGCGCCTCAGAGGAGCTCGGCTATGCGCGCCGGCCCATTGATGAGGTGGAGATTATCCAGCGCTGCATGTATCCATTGATCAATGAGGGTGCGAAAATTCTCGCGGAAGGCATCGCCCAGCGCCCCGGCGATATAGATACCGTGTGGATTTACGGTTATGGCTTTCCGCGTCAGCGCGGCGGGCCAATGTTCTATGCCGATACCGTTGGTCTAAAGAAAGTCTATGATGTCATGAGCGCGCTCTATGATCAACATGGCGAGTGGCTGAAGCCGGCGCCGCTGTTGGCTGAGCTCTCCGCTTCCGGCAAGGGCTTCGGAGATTTGTAGAGATGGATATCAACCTAAACACAGCCGACGCAGCATTTCAAAGCGAGGTTCGGGATTTTATCGAGGGCGTATTACCGGACGATATACGCGTCAAGACAGAGCTCGGTCAGCGCCTGGAAAAAGATGATTATGTACGTTGGCACAAGATTCTGTTCGACAAAGGCTGGGTGGCGCCAGCCTGGCCGGAGGAATTAGGCGGCACCGGCTGGACGCCCCTGCAACGTTATTTATTTGAGGAGGAGCTGGCCCGCGCTGAGACGCCGCGCCTGATTCCGTTTGGCCTCTCCATGGTGGCGCCGGTGATCATGGCGTTCGGCAATGCAGCGCAGAAGAAGTATTTCCTGCCGCGCATTCTCAGTTGCAAAGATTGGTGGTGCCAGGGCTATTCAGAGCCGGGCGCTGGCTCTGATCTCGCGTCGCTCGCCACCAAGGCAGTGCCGGACGGTGATGATTATATTATCACAGGCGTCAAGACCTGGACCACCCTCGCACAATTTGCCGATATGATTTTCTGCCTGGTACGCACCTCAAATGAAGGCAGGCCACAAACCGGCATTACCTTTCTGCTGATTGATATGCATTCACCGGGAATTAAGGTCAGGCCGATCCGTACAATCGATGGCGGGCATGAAGTCAATGATGTTTTCTTTGATGATGTGCGTGTGCCCCAAGCCAATCGCATCGGCAAGGAAAACAAGGGCTGGACCTACGCCAAATTTCTGCTCGGCCATGAGCGCACTGGCATCGCCGCCATTGGCCGTTCGAAACAAGAGCTGCGCAGGCTCAAGGAAGTTGCTTCGGCAGAGGCGTCCGGCGCGGGCACGGCAAGCCTGGCTGAGGCGGGAGCGTTCGCCGATAAGATGGCCGATCTTGAAATTGACATTCTCGCGCTTGAATCCCTGGTGCTGAAAATCGTGGCCGATGAATCCGCCGGTCGAACGCCCGGCGCCGAAGCCTCAATCCTCAAAATAAGGGGCACCCTAATTCAGCAACAGCTGAGCGAGCTCACCCTTGAGGCCATAGGCTATTACGCCAATCCCTATATTGCCGAGGCACAAGAGGCGGGCTGGAACGAACTGCCGGTCGGGCCGAAAACTGCAGCCACCGTGACGCCGCATTATCTTAATTGGCGCAAGGCAACGATCTATGGCGGCACCAATGAGATTCAGAAAAATATTATCGCTAAGATGGTTCTTGGTTTGTAGCGGACTGTAAGAGGATCAAATGGACTTCACACTCAGTGATGAACAGAAACTGTTCCAGGAAATCGTCGAGAGCTTCGTTGCTCGGGAATATGATGATGACAAGCGGCGTGCCTTAAGCGAGAGCGAAGATGGTTTTAGCCGTGCCCATTGGGCGCATTTTGCCGAGCTTGGCTGGCTCAGCCTCGGCCTGAATGAAGCGTATGGCGGGCTCAGCGGTACGGCGCTCGATAGCGCTGTGTTGATGGAAGGCCTTGGCCGCGCCCTGGTGGTCGAGCCTTATCTCGCAAGCGTGGTGATGGGCGGCGCTGTAATCGAACTCGCTGGTACTGCGGCACAGAAATCCGCTCATCTGCCGGCCCTCGGCACTGGCGATTTGCTTCTTGCCTTCGCCTTCGCCGAGCCGCGCGCCCGCTATGATCTCGCCTCCACCGTAACTACCGCCAAGAAGGGTAGTGATGGCTATATCCTAAACGGCCATAAGAGCGTGGTGTTTCATGCCGCCACCGCCGACAAAATCATCATCTCCGCTCGCACCGCAGGAAAGGAAAATGAGAGCAATGGCATCAGCCTGTTTCTGCTCGAGCGCACAGCGCCAGGCCTCACGCTTCAGGCCTACCCAACTATCGATGGTGGCCGCGCGGCGGAAGTCAAATTAGTGGCTGCGGCTGGGGAACTTCTGGGAGAAGCGGGGAAAGCCCACGCCGTCATCGAAGCGGTGATCGATCACGCCATCATCGCGCTCAGCGCCGAGGCCGTCGGCGTCATGCAAACCCTAATCGAGATGACCCGCACCTATCTTGATAGCCGCAAACAGTTTGGCATCCCAATCGGCAAATTTCAGGTGCTGCAGCATCAGCTCGTTGATATGTATATGGCGCATGAATTGTCAAAAGCGCTCACCTACCGTGCCGCCGCAGCAATTGGCACGGCAGATGCACCCGCTCGCGCTCGCGCAGCCAGCGCTGTAAAAGTACAAATCGGTAAAGCCGGCAGGCTGATCGGCCAACAGGCGGTGCAATTACATGGCGGCATGGGCATGACCGACGAACTTGCCCTCGGCCACTATTTCAAGCGCCTCACTATGATAGAAACCCTGTTCGGTAGTACAGACCACCACCGCCGCCGCTTCGCCTCCCTTTCCAGCGCCTAGCCAAACCTACGAAAAATCTATCAAACGGAATCACTCCCCGGAATACACCACACATTCCGGCAAGCGTGACCAAGCGTCCGAGTTAATACGAGGTAGCCAAGCGGGCGGATGCCCGCGCCCCGCGCTTGAGGAAATTTTAAAAGAGACCCGGCAGAATCCTTGTGCTAGAAACCTCCCCATTCTGCATGCTGGGGCGTAGCCAAGTGGTAAGGCATCGGGTTTTGATCCCGTGTACCGTAGGTTCGAATCCTACCGCCCCAGCCAGTTCTTTTCCCTGTTATATATTATTAAAATGGAAGCTGTGCGCGCTTCAAGGCGGGCCATCCACATCTTTGGCGTGCAATTTAACGCTGAATATACGGCTAATAATCTATTAGCCTTTGCTTAATATAATTACTAAAGCGATAGATAAGTAGACGGGTAACAAAAGATACAGCGAATTTGATGTTTGCCACCACTCACGCCACGGTGCCGCGTTATTCTTGCTGGGGAGGTGGAATGTTTAGCTATCGAATTGAGCAGGTGCGAATGGACATCCGACAAATCACTCCTCATTTAAGAATTAACGAATCGCGGCTGAAACCACTTGTCGTTGTTGCGCTCTGCGCCGCCATACTCGGCGCCTGCACAATGACCAAGGCATATAAATCGGCGCCAAGTGAAAAGGACATCAATGTCTCGCGCATCATGTTGCTGCCACCGGACATCCAAATTTCCGAGCTTTCAGTCGGTGGGCTGTTGACGCCTAAAGCCGCGTGGACCAGTACCGCTGAACATTATATAGATGTCGCACTTAACCAAGCATTGGGGAAACAGGGCATCACCATTGTTCGCTACCGGCCGCCGGCAAGCGATGACCCTCTATTGCAAGACTATCTGCAGATGGAAAAACTGCATGCGGTCGTTGGCCAGTCCATTGTTCTGCACAAATATTTTCAGCCGCTTAAGCTTCCCACCAAGGGCGATAATCTGGATTGGACTTTAGGTTCGAATGTTAGTTTGTTGGCCCAGGGCTCCGGGGCGGATTATGCATTATTTATTTATCTGCGTGACAGTTTCTCTAGCGATGGGCGTGTTACCGCAATGATTTTTGCAGCGCTACTTGGCGTTAGAGTCCAGGGCGGTACGCAAGTTGGCTTTGCTTCGCTGGTCGACCTTGAGAACGGTGAGGTTGTCTGGTTCAATCGCTTGTTGAGCCAAACTGGAGATTTGCGTGAAGCTGAAGGGGCAGCTGCGGCGATAGATAGCCTGTTGACGAAGGCGCCGTTGTGAATTGTTTTGGCTACGCTCTCGGACTGCTCGCTCTATTGGTTGTTTTAGCGGCGTGCGCCGGTAAAGACCTCCCGCCGCGAGTGCCTGGTGAGCAGCCGCCAAAAACGAGCGATGAGGCGGGCCTCTGGATGATATCTAACGATGTGGAGCGGCGGCTCGCAACCTCTGGGCATGTGGTTAAGGATCCAGCACTGCAGCAATATTTACACCAAATAATTTGCCGCCTCTCGCCTGAACATTGCGCTGATATACGTGTTTATGTGGTTCGTAACCCTCATTTTAATGCGAGTATGGCGCCCAATGGCAGCATGCAGGTTTGGACTGGATTATTGCTGCGAGTGCAAGATGAAGCGCAGCTTGCCGCTGTCCTCGGCCACGAAATCGGCCACTATATAGAGCGTCACTCGATTGAAAGATGGACGCAGATAATTTCCTCCTCGGATGCAGCCGGGTTTTTCGGGCTGGCGACAGCGGCGGCGGGGATCGGCCCTGCCGGTACCCTGGGCCAGCTTGTGGCGCTCCTTAGTATTTATGCCTATTCACGCGATCAGGAACGCCAGGCGGATGATATCGGCCTCGCCATGTTGGTGAAGTCCGGCTATGACCCGCATGCGGCGGCGGAGGTTTGGCGGGGCATAATCGAAGAAATTGAGGCTGCCGAAGAGAATGTGCAACGGCCATCGGTTTTCGTTTCCACTCACCCGAGGCCGGAGGAGCGCATGAAAACGCTGGAAGAGCGCGCCGCTGCCCTTGCCGTCACGTCGGGTCAGGAACGTAGCGCCAAACGTTTTACCCGCGCGATCAATAGACACCGCGCCGCGTGGCTGCAAAGCCTGCTCGGAGTTAGTGATTTTGAAAGCAATCGCATTGTGCTAGACCGACTGATTGCCAGCGCTATGAACCTTGGCGAATTAAAATATTTTGACGGTGAGTTCTACCGCCTTCGCAGTGAAGAAGGAGATAGCGAAAAGGCAATAGCGGCGTATGAGATAGGCGTCACCATCGGCGGTGCCGCGCCGAAAATTTACCGCGCCCTTGGTCAATCCTATATGCGCATGGGAGATAACGAGCGCGCCCGCGCCGCTTTTGAATCCTACTTGTCAGCCGCTCCCAATGCTGAGGATAGGGCGCTGATAGAAGCGGAAATAAATAATCTGTAGGAGTGATTATTATGTGGCCGAAATCAATTTTAATCCTCTTCTGCCTGCTGTTGGCAGCGTGCCAAAACTTTACTTTGGTGGAGGCCGAGAAGCAGAGGATCGGCGGTACGTATTCTGTTGAGGCACAAATCCAATGGAACAAAATGGATGAACAGGGGATTGAGCTTTGGACCGTTGATGGCCCCCTGCTGCAGTCCCTTCGCTTCGTGTCTGAGATCAAGGATGGCGACGCCCTTTTCAAGCTACCCAGAACGCCGGGCAGTGCGGAAGAACAGGCAGAGATGCCGACCTATCGCGGCGATTTTTCACTCAGCGAAACGGCTGATTTTATTATTGCCTCGTTGGAGCGCTACGGCGCCAATCAAATTAAGGCGAGCAAAATTCGCCCAGCCAAATTTGGTAGCTCTGATGGCATCCGTTTCGAATTTATATACTTGACTGAAGAAGGCCTCGAATCAGATGGCATCGCGACGGCCGCAACAATTGCGGATGAATTATTCGTCGTTATTTATTCCGGCACGCACGAATATTATTTTCCGAAATACAGAAATCAAGTTGAACGTCTGCTCGCCTCCATAACGCTTTAAGCGGAACAGGCCGGAAGGAAGCCAAATTGCCAACCCTAAATTACTTCTGTCGCTGAAACGTCAGCGCTACTATCGGATAGCCTCGTCCTCTTGCACCAATGGAGCTGAATGATCCATCCACGGGCGCGCGGCGGCCTCTTTCAAATCATCCACCCGGTCTTCGAGTATCATGATGCGCTATTTTAGCACCCTTGAAAGCTGCATCATGTTCAGAAGCAGGAGTGCCCTGTTCCAAATTATCGCCTGCACATTGCGGTTCGATCATAATGAACAAAGACGCTGTAAAATAAAGGTATAATTTTATTTGAACCATTTTTACCGTGATCGCGACGAGTCTTTTAGCGCTCGTATTTCAGAGTTTTAAAATTACTTATAAGCGCCGGCGAGTATTGGTGGTCAGGATGTCAATGTCATTAACCTCGCAACCGATATAACACCGAAGGAGACGTTTCACGGTTTCTATACAAATTGCTGATGGTTCCCAACCCGACGCGCCCAGGCCTTGCCCCGCTCGATCTCAAATTGGCGTCGGGCGAGGCGGTTGCGGTGCTCGGCCGTCGGAGTAGGGAAAATTGATTTTGCTGCGAATAATTGCCTATCTGAATCCGAGTGGCGGCTTTGTTGAGGTTGGCAGCAAGGGTCGCGACGCGATGCCGGCGCCGGCGCCTCGACTGCCTTAAAATAAAATAGCACTTTCGGTCAGTGCGCCACAGAGACTGTCACGCCGGCGCAGCTCACAGCATCAAAATAGCCGACACATTCTGATAGCCGGATGCGTTGTGGAAAAATTATGCCGCCGGTGTCGAAAATGGTGGCGAGATTGAGGCCGCAGACGGTGAGCGGCTGCACGGCCACTTGCGGCGCCATCCAGGACAAAATATAGCGAATTTGGTCCAATTCTCGCGCCTGGCAGGCGGCCATGAAAGACAATAAAAGCCGCTCATCTGCCGTTATCGAACTGTTACAGATAGTATTTATGTCCAGTGCCCGATAGGCCACACAAAAGAAGCTGCGCAGCAGGCAATCAAGCTCAACCGCTGCCGCGGGGCCGGCATCCGGGCTGAGTGTTACCCCCAGCCCATGCCCGACAGTCGCCACCACTTCCTCCTGCAGCTGCTCCAATTGCGGATAGACCAGTACCGGACCGTAATGTGTTGCTGCAATTCGGCGTATGGCGCGAAGCAGCACACGCTCGGCAAAATCAAGCTCGGCCAATTGAAGGGTCAGTCGAATTTGGCTTTGCTGGTTCTCTTTTAAGCGCATGCCTATCTGGTGAAATTGCATGATTGTTTGGCAAACCTCCGTGCAGCTGGGTTAGAGTAAAATTGTAGTTTCAATATATCAATTGCGAATGATTATCATTTGCAAAACATATTGGCAAGGAAGAGTCGAGGAAGGCTGGAAACTACTGAAATTATTTTGGCTGGATAACGTGCGTGTTATTTATTTGCTGTCGCCGCACAGGCAGGGATAATTTTCTAAAAAATTAGATACTACCCAATTACAAAAACCCAATTTTATGGCTCTATATCAAATAGTTAAAAATTGGGTTTGGTTGATTTGGCGCCTCAAACTCCGAGTGAGCGCTTAAGAGCTCTTGTCTTACCTCGTATTTTAACTTGGGCGCGCAGTCATACTTGCCAGAATCCTGGTCGCATTCTGGAAGGTGTGAGGCTATTTGGTAGGGGGGGCGTTAGGCCCCTAATCGCCTAAGCTTTGAGCAGCTTGTTCTCTTGCCTCGGCTTTAGTCGGGCCTTTGCGTGGTTTGCGGGCGAGGACGGCCATCATCGGTGGGATGATGAGGAGGGTGAGAATTGCGGAGAGAGCCAAGCCGCCGACTACCACCGAACCAAGGCCCCGGTAGAGCTCCGACCCAGCGCCCGGGAACAACACCAGCGGCAACATGCCAACAACGCTAGTGACGGTCGACATGAAGATTGGCCGGATGCGGTTGCGGGTGGCTTCCAGAATGGCTTCCTGCACCTCCATATCGTCGTTGCGCATATGATAGAGCGACTGATGGATCAGCAGAATCGCATTATTAACGACGATGCCGATCAGAATGACAAACCCAAGCACCGTCAGCATGTCGAGCGGCTGGAAGCGGTCCATATTGATGAGCAGAAGGCCAAGCACCCCGCCGGCCGCCGCTGTAGGCACCGAGAGCATGATGATGAAGGGATAGATGAAGCTCTCAAACAACACCGCCATGATCAGATAGACGATGAAGATGGCAAGTACCAAATTGAGCACCATGGCGTCCCAGGTTTTGGTCAACTGATCCGCTGTGCCGGAAAGATGCATGCTCACACCGGGTGGCAGATTCTTCGCCATGGCGCCGATGACATTATCCTCTAGGGTCTGCATAGCGACCTCAAGCGGCACTGCGGCAGCGGGGCGTATTTCCAAGGTAACTGTGCGCTCGCGCTCCACATGACGAATCAGCGTCGGCCCTTCGGTGATGATGATATCGGCCAGCGCGCCGACCGACAGGATGGCGCCGTCACGGGTGACGACCGGCAGCGAGGCGATATCCTGGGTCTGACCCACCGCCCGCTTGGGGCCGGTCAACATCAAATCGAAGCGCTTGCCGCCGATAGTGATCTCATCAACCCGCAGACCGTCATTAAAGGCATCGACCGTGAGGCCAAGCTCAAGCGCAGTTAGGCCGTTATCGCCAAGCAGAACCTGATCGGGGATAATGCGCACTTCCGGCGCACCGAGCTCAAGCCCCGGCACTGGGCGCATCTGATTGCCCTTGGAGAAGGGCATAACCATAAAGAGCTTGCCGACTGCACCGACCGCCACTTCAAGAATCGTTTCCAAATCCGGACCAGAGATATCGAGATCGATCTTGCGTCCGCCGCCAATGGCGCGGCCAAACAGACTGGTCTGGCTGACGAAGCCAAAGGTACCAGGCTCGCGGAATACCGGAATACGAATCGGATCGATCAGCTCACCGGCGCGCTGCGGCTCCATGGAGACCGCACCGACGAAAGCGCGTGAGCGTAAGGTGACGAAGAAAAAGCGCTCCATCTTGGGCGGTCCGCCGGGCTCCGATTCGGGGCCGGTTTCCGTCGCCCAAAGCGGCCGCACGGCATCTTCAATACGCTTGGCAATACCACTTGTCGTATCGAGATTATAGCCCGGCGGCGGCACCACCACGCCGAACACTAGATTGCGGTTGCCTTCCGGTAGATAATCGAGCTTGGGCAGGTGATCGTATGAGAAATAAAGCGAGCCGCCGCACACCGCAATGACCACCGCGATGGCGCGCAGCCGCCCGCGGATGACCCAGCGCGTAAAGCCCATCACCACGGCGACGAAGGCGCGGGCGAAGTGATCAACGATCGGAATTGGCAATCGGCGCGGTGCTGCCAGCACATCACCGGCGCGCGCCCTGGAGCGGCCGAGAATACGGCTGGCGAGGGAGGGAATGAGGGTGATGGCGATGACCAAGGATAACAGGACCGAAACCGAAATGGCGACCGCGATATCGCGGAACAACTGCCCGGCTTCAAGCTCCATAATTAGGATCGGAATAAACACCAGCACCGTGGTCAAGGCCGAGACGAACACCGCGCCCCATACTTGGCGTGCGCCCTGATAGGCGGCCTCGGCGCGCGACAGCCCGGCTTGGCGCAGGCGGTAGATATTCTCCAGCACCACAATGGCGGCATCGACCACCATGCCAACAGCGAAGGCGAAGCCGGCCAGGGAAACGACGTTGATCGAGCGTCCCAATAGCGCCATGGCAACGAACGAGCCGACGACCGAAACCGGAATCGCGATGGCGATGATCAGCGTGGCGCCGAAAGAGCGCAGGAACAGCATCAGGATAATGACGGCGAGGGTGCCGCCGACCCAAATATTCTGCTGTACCAATTCGATCGCCGAATCAATATAGACGGTTTCGTCATAGGCTTGCTCAAGCGTGAGTAGCGCTTCGGGCAGTGTCACCTCGTTGAGTTCGGCCACAGCCTCGCGCACGCCCTCCATGGTCTTCATCACATTGGCACCGGTCTCGCGGATGGCGCTGACCGCCATGGCCGGCTCACCGAGGGTGCGAATGCGGGCAACTGGATCCCTGTAGCCGAATTGCACGTCTCCGATATCACCGAGTATCACCCGCGCCAAACGTCCGGTAGTGCCGTCTTCAGTACTACGGATCAGAACGGCGCGCACCCGCTCCGGGTTTTTCAGTTCGGAATCAGTGCGCACGATATAGCGTCGCTTACCTTCATCCATATCACCAGCAGAGATGGACGTGTTGGCGCCTTGCAGCGCGTTCATCACGTCGCTCACGGTTAGGCCGTAGCGGGCCATTTTTTTAGGGTCTACCGTCACTTGTAATTCACGCTCGGAGCCGCCGAATACGTTGACCCGGGCAACACCCGGTACGCGCTCGAGGCGTTCCTTGATGGTTTCTTCAATGAAGTCACCATATTCGTGGATCGGACGAATATTGCCGTCCATGCGCTGAATAATGAACCAGGCAATGGCTTGGTCTTCGGCGCTGGCGGTTCGGATTGTTGGCTCGTCCGTTTCTTCCGGATAGCCCGACACCCGATCCAGGCGGTTGGCAACGAGTAGCAGTGCCCGGTCCATATTATGGCCGACTTTGAATTCAAGGGTGATCTCGGATCTGTTGTCCTGAGACTGGCTGACCATGCGCGACAAACCCTCAAGGCCTTTCAGCACCTCTTCCTGACGGTTGGTCACTTCACGCTCAACCTCAGCAGGTGCTGCACCAAACCAGTCAGTCGTAACGGTCAGCACCGGCTTTCGCACATCGGGGGTAAGCTGAATCGGGATGGTCTGCAGAGCAACGAGGCCGAACAGGAGGATCATCATCACTGCGGCGATCATGGCGATCGGCCGCGCGATGGCGAGGCGAATGAGATTCATTTAGGAGCCGGTCACGATAACATCCTGGCCGGGCCGGAGGCGTTCATTGCCGCGGATAACCGCCAAATCGCCCGGTTCTAAGCCACTGATAATTTCAAAACGACCACCCAC
>Ga0315339_1001479_pt1 | contig 20650 bp, 22 predicted proteins | sample ASW17metaG_FD_204514 | JGI IMG/M metagenome (GOLD analysis project Ga0315339, IMG submission 204514) | Ammonia-oxidizing marine archaeal communities from Pacific Ocean, United States - ASW #17 | ecosystem: Environmental > Aquatic > Marine > Oceanic | place: USA: California | collected 2016-12-05
ATTGTCAAGCTTGCTTTACATAAGAATAGGATGACAAGTTATCCAGCATTCAAGGAAAACAAAACACGCGGGATGAACCCTCGGGCTTCACAGCGAAAACCGGGACTGTGCGCTACCGTTTCGGGCCGTAAGTGCGCCAAAGCCAAATCAACAACATCGCGCCCAGAACCGCCCCGACAAATCCGGCCATAAACCCGGTAATCGTCAGCAATATCCGCAGGACCAGCCCACCCACAAGCGCGCCAAACACGCCGATTACAACCGTGGTAATCACATCGGTCTCAAGGCGCATCAGTCGCGTCGCGAGAAAACCGGCGGCGGCCCCGATGATGATAAGCATGATAATAGGCATGATAATAGGCATGGCGCGATTATGCCCCGCGTTTGCCAAAAGGGAAAGCGTCTAAAACGCGCGCCAATCGCACGCAGTGCTTATAAAGCGCGCCGCAGGCGCTCCGCTGGATCAGCCTACTTACGAAAATGCGTCGGCACGATCACCAGCGCGCCGATGGATGATACAATCGCGTTCAGCCCGTGACTGCCAAAACTGAACCCAAACATCACCCGGATGAAATAAAACAAGATCGCGCCACCGATACACACCACCATCGACGGAATCACACCGTTGTGGGTAAACCCCGATCTTTCAGAGGCATAGCCAACGATACCCGCAATCACGATGGTTCCGATCAGGGCAATAAACATCAGCCGTCTCCCATCCGCGCGCCAGGCCCAATCGCCCACCCGCGCAGCAATTCCGCCGCTTCCTGGGCAGCTTTCCCCGCCCGTTGCAACCGCGTGATCTGCACAGCACCTTCGCCGCAAGCGATTTTCAAAGCGTCGTCCAGAACCGCACCCGCCTCACCCTGACCCTCCACCAAACGCGAGGCAAGCAGTTTCAGCCGCTCGCCCTCGACCATGCTCCAGGCACCGGGAAACGGCGACAACCCGCGAATTTGCCGATCAACCTCTGCCGCCGGGCGCGTCCAGTCAATCCGCGCCTCTGCCTTGTCGATCTTTGCCGCATAACTCACGCCATCCTCGGGCTGAACCTCTGGCACCAAATCCCTAAGCTGCCCCAACGCCTGCACAATCAACGCGGCCCCCATGCCCGACAGGCGGTCATGCAAAACAGCCGTCGTATCCTCGGGGCCGATCATGGTCGCTTCACGCAGCAACACCGGCCCGGTATCCAGTCCGGCCTCCATCTGCATGATGCAGACACCGGTTTCGGCATCCCCCGCCATGATCGCGCGATGGATCGGCGCGGCCCCGCGCCAACGCGGCAAAAGCGATGCGTGGATATTCAGACACCCCTGCATTGGCGCGTCCAGAACCGCCTGCGGAAGGATCAGCCCATAGGCGACCACCACGGCAATATCCGCATTCAGCGCCGCAAATTCCGCCTGCGCCTCTGGCGATTTCAGGCTGGTCGGATGGCGCACCGGCAGGCCCAGCGCCAAAGCTCGCGCATGGACCGGGGTCGGGCGTTCCTTTTTGCCACGTCCGGCAGGGCGCGGTGGCTGGCAGTAGACGCAGGCAATTTCATGCCCCGCGTCAACCAAAGCATCAAGAACCGGCACCGAAAACTCCGGCGTGCCCATAAAAATGACTTTCACCCGCGCCTCCGCAGCTTTTCGTATTTCTTCAACAGCATCTGGCGTTTCACCGGCGACAAGCGATCAACAAAGACCTTCCCGTTCAAATGATCAATCTGATGCTGCACCGTGGTAGCCCAAAGATTGACGAAATCACGGTCTTCGACCTCTCCCTCCGCATTCAGAAACCGCACTGTCACCGCGCGGGGCCGTTGCACCACAGCGGAAATACCCGGCAGGTTCGGGCTTGCCTCTTGATGCTCACGCGGCTTGGCCGAGGCGTGCAGAATCTCGGGATTCGCCATGCGCACCGCCTGTCCGCGCGCCTCTGACGCATCAACAACGGCCAGCCGCAACATCACGCCAATCTGCGGCGCGCCAAGGCCAACGCCCGGCATCGCCTCCATCGTGTCGATCATGTCGTTCCAGATCGCGCGAACCTCATCGGTGATCTCGGCCACCGGCGTCGCAACCGTGCGCAGCCGCTTGTCCGGCCAAGGCAAACACAGCCGCGCGGTCATGCGGTTTCCAACGCAGCAAGCCGATCTGCAATCGCGGCCAGACCAGCCTCATCCAACCGATCCGGGATCATGACCCCGTCCAGGTGGTCAAACTCATGCTGCGCACAGGTCGCCTCAAACCCTTTCAAGCGCTTCACAAAAACCTCACCGTCAAGGTTTTCCCATTGCATCGTCACCTCTGTAGGTCGCGTCACCTCTGCCGGAATATCCGGGATCGACAGGCACCCCTCAACGAACGGTGCGACCACATCAGACGGGTCCGACATCACCGGGTTGATCACCACCCAAGGCGCGCGGTCCGCGCCGTCTTTCCAGTGGCAATCCATTACGAACATCCGCAACCCAACGCCCACCTGCGGTGCCGCCAATCCGCGCCCCGGTGCGTCATACATCGTCTCTGCCATATCCGCCGCCAAAACCCGCACCGCGTCATCAACAACCACCGGCACCGCCACCTGACGCAACACCGGATCGCCATAGATGCGGATCGGCAGAATGCTCATCCGCGCGCCAATTCGCGCTTTAACTTGACCATCTTGCGGGTGAACATCTGACGGCGCAGCGGCTTGAGGTAGTCGATAAACAATACACCGTTCAGATGGTCGATCTCATGTTGCACGCAGGTCGCCCACAACCCGTCAAACTGTTCTTCCTGTTGCTTGCCATCCAGATCGGTCCAGCTGACGCGCACTTCGGCGGGACGTTCCACATCGGCGAACAGCTCTGGGATCGACAGACAGCCTTCCTCATAGGTGTTCTTTTCATCCGACATCCAGGTGACCTCTGGGTTTATCAACGCCAAAGGCCGCGGGTCCGCCGTCTCTCCCTTTTCGCAATCCATCACGATCAGGCGCTTCAACTCGCCCACCTGTGGCGCGGCAAGGCCAATGCCCGGCGCGTCATACATGGTTTGCAGCATGTCATCGGCCAGCTTGCGCAGTTCTGGCGAAATATCGGCCACGGGCGCGCAAGTCTTCTTCAGACGCGGATCGGGGTGCAGGATGATGTCTTTGATGCTCATGCAGCACGATTTAGGGGATGATGTGCCACTTCGCAATGTCACTTGCGCCCGCCGCCCGATGGACTAGCCTGCGACAAGCGAAAAAACCGAGGATTCCCATGAGCTTTAATGACATCATCGACCGCCGCGGCACGCGTTCCACCAAATGGGACAAGATGGAAACATTGTTCGGGGTTTCCCCCAAAGACGGCTTGTCGATGTGGACGGCTGATTCCGACTATCAGACTGCGCCTTGCGTGATTGACGCCCTGCGTCAGGCGGCAGATCATGGCGTTTTCGGCTATTCATGGGACTACCCGGAATATCTGAATGCGGTGTGCTGGTGGATGAAAACCCGCCACGGCTGGTCGATCGAACCCGAATGGGTTCTGACCTCGCAAGGGTTGGGCAACGCCATCGCCCTTAGCATCGGCGTTTGGTCAAACCCCGGCGATGCCGTCGTGATCTTTTCGCCAGTCTATCATGAGTTCGCGAACAAAATTCACAAGACCGGGCGCGTGGTCACCGAATGTCCGCTGGCGCGCGAGGGTGATACCTATGTGCTTGATCTCGATGATGCGCAGAAACGCCTGACGGGCAATGAGAAGATTCTGATCTGGTGCTCGCCGCAAAACCCATCAGGCCGGGTCTGGACAACCGAAGAACTGCGCGCGGTGTCTGACTTCGCCAAAAAGAACGATCTCATCCTGATCTGCGATGAGATTCACCATGATCTGGTCTTCGCAGACAGCACGTTCGTGCCGATGGACGTCGCCGCACCAGAGGCCCGCGCCTGGACGATCTATCTGACCGCAGCCTCAAAGACCTTTAACATCGCTGGGATGCGCACCGGCAACATGATCATCCCAGACCCCGATCTGCGCGCCGCCATGCAGCAGCGCCAAAAGACGATTGACTACGGCGCATCTTCGCTTGGCACCCGAATGATCGAGGCCGCCTATTCCCCGGCCGGGGCCAAATGGGCAGATGAACAATTGATCCATCTGGACAGCAACCGCAGGCTGTTTGATGCGGGCATCAACGCCATTCCCGGCGTCAGATCCTTGCCGCTACAGTCGACCTATCTGGCCTGGGTAGATTTCGCCGACACCGGCATGAGTTTTGAAGAGGTCCAGAAACGCATCCGCGATACAGCCAAGATCGCCGTCTCCCCCGGCCCCAGCTTTGGTGCGGGGGGCGAAAACTTTATGCGTATCAACCTCGCCACGACGCACAGCATTGTCGAGGATGCCGTCGGCCGCTTGCAACACGCCTTCGCCGACCTGCAATAGCGCGAAGCACCCATGCCTTCTCCGGTTCAGAAGTATCCCGGGGGAGGCAACGGCGACGGCAGATCGCTCACCTAATCACCTCGGCAGCAACGCCACAGGCGCGTTTTCGTCGCGATAGAAATCCAACGGCGCACGATCAACCGCCTCTGTGCTGCGCTTGAAATCATAATGCATCTCGCCGTTTTCTTCGGCAGAGGCGACGATCAGGCATTGGTACAAATGCCGCCCACCGTCATACAAATCAACCAATCCACGCAATCGCGGCGCGCCGTCACCATCCAGCGCAAAGCCATCTTCCCAGAACCGCAGCACCGGAAACATCTTGTCACCTGCATGAATGCGCAAACGGCTTTTCTTGCGCAAATCAGCTTTGCGCGCCGCCTCAAGACCCTCTCGGACCTCTTTCGGCAAATACTCCGACATGGTGCGAATCCTCCAACTCCGAGATAACTATCCGAACATACCTATGTTTCCGTCAAGTTAACCTTGTATGACAGATGCAGAAATTTCCGCAGTGATGCCTGGCGGCGAACCCTAGGCTGTCTTTGCCTTGGGCCGCAGCACATGTGGCACCGCCGGATCATAAAGCGCACTATCCTTGAAATCGCGAACAGTCCCCAGCGCCGGACCCACCAGTATCAGCGCCGTGCGGGTAATCTTTTCCGCACGCGCTTTCCCGTGCATATCCGTCAAAGTTCCCCGAATAAGCATCTGATCCGGCCAACCCACGCGATAGGCAATAACCACCGGACAATCCGCACCATAAAAAGGGCTCAACCGCCGTTCGATATCACGCAGCGCCCGAACCCCCAAATGAATCGCCAACGTAGCCCCGGTACGCGCGAAATTCTCCAGCGTCTCACCAGCAGGCATCCCGGTCGACTTCATCGACACCCGCGTCAGAATAATAGACTGCGCTACCTCGGGGATCGTCAACTCCTGTCCAAGCGCCGCAGCCGCCGCCGCATAAGCAGGCACGCCGGGGATGATCTGATAATCAATCCCATCCGCCTCCAACCGCCGGATCTGCTCAGCAATCGCACCGTACAATGATGGATCACCAGAATGCACCCGCGCCACATCCTGCCCCCGCTGATGCGCCGCCAAAATCTCGGCATGCGTGTCATCCAACGTCATTGGTGCCGTATCCATCACCATCGCCCCCTCTGGCGCAATGGCAACCACCTCGGCAGGCACCAGTGATCCCGCATAAAGACACACCGGGCATTCCCCAATGATCCGCGCCGCCTTCAACGTCAGCAACTCCGGGTCACCCGGCCCGGCCCCAACAAAAAACACCGTCATTCTAGCACTCCCCAGCGGGATGGCGGGCGGGGCGACGTTGCTTCGGTGATTTCTGCATCAGCAGAATTCACCAGAGCAACAAGCGCCCGCCCCCATCACGCCAAATCCCCATCAATCCGCCGCGCATACCCTCGCGGCGTATACATCCGTGGCCCCTCGCCCAAAGCCGCCAAACGCGACTGCGACGAGCCGATCAAAACCACCGTCAGCATATCCACCTCATCGACCCGTAAGTCTTCCAACCGCCGATAGCGCAAGTCTTCCTCTGGGCGACCCAAAGACGATGCTAGCAAGACCGGACAGTCCCCCGGCCGATGCTCAAGCAAAATATCCCGCGCCAACGCCAACAACTCCCGCCGCCGCTTTGACACCGGGTTGTAAAACGCAATCACAAAATCACCCTCTGCGGCCGCCTTCACCCGACGCAAGATATCCTCGCGCGGGGTCAGCAAATCCGACAATGAAATCGCACAGAAATCATGCCCCAGCGGGGCCCCGGCGCGCGCCGCAGCCCCCTGCAGGGCCGACACACCCGGTGCCGAAACCACCTCAACACGCCGCGCCGCATCCGAAACGCCCATCGCATCCGCGCCGCGATCCAACAGCTCAAACACCAAGGCGCCCATGGCGTAAATCCCGGCATCGCCGGAACATATAACCGCAACTTTCCGACCTTCACCGGCCAGCTCCAAGGCAAACCGACACCGCGCCTCTTCGCCGCCCAGCGGAAAATCATGCCGCGGCTTTCCCGCCGCCAGCGCGCCCAACAGGTCTATATATAACCCATACCCAACCAGATCATCCGCCTCGGCAATCATCCGTGACGCTTCGGGTGTACGCCAAGCAGCCTGACCCGGCCCAATCCCAACCAAAGACAAGCGCCCGCGCGCCCGTCCCCGCATCTCGACAATCGGATCAGGGGCCCGCGCCAAGGCACAGGTCGTATTGGCGGTCTTGCTTTTCTCAACCGACAGTTCGGCCTCTGCCCCAGCCGCCGCCAGAGCCGCGCCCTCGGCAACGCCATGACAGCCCACCTCGGCAAAAACCACGTCAGACGGGTTCGCCAACCGCCCCGCCTCGGCCTCCAACTCCTGCGCCGTGAACAACCGCAAAGGCACGCCCAAACGCGCCGCAACCGACAAAATCGCCGGTTCATCCCCCTTCAGATCAATCGAGGCCACACAGGCCACGGCTCCCTGTGCCACATCCGCCGCGTGCAGCGCACCCTGCACATGCTCCCACAGTTCTTCCGGGTCAGCATTGCGCGCACAGCCAAGCCCCAGCGCAAAGCGTTGCGGGTGATAAACCAGACGGCTTTCGGTTCCGACCCCCTCGGCCTCTGTCACCAACAGCTCTACCTCATCGCCCTCGGGCAATGGCACATCAAACAGCTCTTCGTCAGTCCAGGTTACACCGCCGCCCGCAAGCAGCGCGGCCATCACACCCTTGGCGTCCTGCGGATTATCCAGCCGATAGCCAACCGGCGGCTCATCCAAAGCAACCCCCAGCGACACGTCGCCTGCCGTCGTCACCGCCGCATCGCCGCCTAAAACCTCGGCAATTTGCCGCGCCAGCCGATTGGCCCCGCGATGCCCGCCCAACAACGGCACAACAACGCCGCCATCATCCGACACCGAAACCACCGGCGGCTCGGTCCGCTTATCCGCCAACAAGGGCGCGACGCCCCGGATCAAAATGCCCGACGCACAGACGCCGATCACTGGTGTCCCTGCCGCGAATAGGCTGCGTACATGTTCCAACGCATCCGGGAAAAACGCATCCGCCTTGTCCACCCGCCCCTCGCGGCCATGCACCGGCGCACCTAACGCTGCCGCCACTCGATGCGCCACGCCTTCGCCCGCGCGCGACAGCGCCATTACTACCGGAGTCACAGCCATGGATCGGCACCTTTTGTCAGCAAAATCATCGAAAAATACGGCGCACTCTCTGGTGCCTCCGCAAGCGGGCAAACCAATTGCTCTGGCAGGCTTGCCCGTTCTACATAAACCGCGCGGTCCAGCAGCCCCAGCCCGGCAATCACCGCGCGTAGCTTTGCCAGATGCCGCCCGACCTTTAGAATCGCGACACTTTCCGCGCCTTCGATCCGCAGGGTTAACTCATCCTCTGGCAACGGCCCCGGCAGGACCGTCAGGCGCTCATTACGCGCCACCAGCGGCATTCCGGCCAGCGCGGCGCAGGCCGTCAGCGATGTTACACCCGGCACGACCTCTACCCGGAACTGATCTGCCAGCCGTGCATAAAGATACATGAAAGAGCCATAGAAAAACGGATCGCCTTCACATAGGCAAATCACATCCTTACCAGACTCCAACGCCTCAGCGATCTGCGCTGCGCCCGTGTCATAAGCCGCCTGCGCCGGTTCGCGCGCCAGCGTCATTGGCACATCCATGACAATCTCGACAGCATCCCGGGGGATCAGATCGGCAGCGATCGACCGCGCAAGACTGGCCCCGCCTGCCAGTGCCGGGTAGGCAATGACGCCCGCGCCTTCGATCAGCCGCGCCGCCTTGCGAGTGATCAGATCCGGGTCGCCAGGGCCAAGCCCGACGCCGTACAGAATTCCGCTCATCTTTTGATCAGGCTCCACTGTGTCACCGGCATCATTGGCCGCCAGCCGGTCAGCCCGCCAACAGGTTCGGCGCGTTGCACTGCCAGTTTCACCAGTTGCCCACCGTGTTTTGCATGCAGATCAATCAGCCGTGCCTCACTTTCCAGCGTCACCGCATTGGCCACCAGCCGTCCCAGCGGGCGAAGGGCACCCCAAGCAGCGTCAAACGCCTCTGTCGTCAGCCCCCCGCCGATGAAAACCGCATCCGGTGCGGCCAGACCTTCAAGGGCCTCCGGGGCCTCGCCTGCGATAATTTCCAGCTTCGGCGTGCCCAGCGCCAGCGCATTGGCGGCGGCCATGGCACGACGGTCAGCACGTGGTTCAATCCCGATAGCCCGCGCATAGCGCGCGGCACGCATCCACTCGACCGCGACAGAGCCGCAGCCGGTGCCGATATCCCACAACAAAGCCCCGCGCATTGGCATCAGCTTTGCGACTGTGATGGCGCGGACCTCTTGCTTGGTCATGGTGCCGTCACTTTGAAACAGCGCGTCCGCCAAGCCCGGCACACGCGGCAGCAACGCGGCATCGGGCGCGGCGATGCATTCGACTGCCAGCGTGTTGAAGGCGGGCACAGTGTGGTCCCAGCTTTCGGCCACGCCGTCAAAGCGTTGTTCCTTGTCGCCGCCCATGCTGGCCAGCACCGTCATCGGCGATTTGCCAAAGCCGCGCGCGGTCAGAAATGCCGCAATCTGGCCGGGAGTTTCGGCCCCGGTGGTCAGGATCAGCAGGCGTTGGTCTGGCTGGATAAAGGCAATCATCTGCTCAACCGGGCGGCCATGCACGGTCAGCGTCTCTACATCTGCCACGCTCCAGCCCATGCGGGCGGCGGCCAGCTGAAAGGCCGAAACCTGCGGATGATAGGTGATCTCGCCCGCCGGAATCGCCCGGCCAATGCGCGCGCCAACGCTGAACCACAGCGGGTCGCCGGTCGCCAGCACCACGACCCGTTTGCCGCGCAGCCCGTTCAACTGGTCGATCAATGCATCAAAGGGCGAGGGCCACGCGATTCGCTGCGCCGTGGCATTGCCTGACAGTGCATGATGCCGATCGCCGCCAATCACCACTTCGGCGGCTTCCAGCACGGCGCGGGTTGCGGGGGTAAGCCCGTCGATGCCGTCCTCGCCTATTCCGACAATATGCAGCCAACGATTGCTCATGTCTCTTCCCCTGGTAGACCCGCCGCAAAGGCATTCACCGCCGCGCTGGCCATCGCTGAACCACCACGCCGCCCACGCAGCGCAACAAAATCGCAGCCACGCGGGTTTGCGGCCAGTTCGGCCTTTGATTCCGCCGCACCGACAAACCCAACCGGGAATCCGATGATGGCCGCGGGTTTGGGCCAGCCGTCGTCCAGCCGCTCCAGCAGATGAAACAACGCCGTGGGGGCATTGCCGATGGCCACAACGGCCCCTTCAATCCGGTCGCGCCACAACTCGACCGCCGCAGCCGAGCGCGTGGTGCCAATCTGCTGCGCCATATCGGGCACGGCGGGATCATTCAACGTCACAAGGATGTCATTGCCGGCCGGCAAGAACCGGCGGATGATACCCGCGCCGACCATCTCGCAGTCGCAAAACACCGGCGCGCCCGCAGCCAGCGCCACCCGCGCAGCACTGCTGACGCCGGGCGAAAACACCAACCGGTCGGCGATTTCCACCATACCGCAGGCGTGGATCACGCGCGTCGCCAGTTGCGCCATACCCGCATCAAACCGATCCAGCCGGGCCTCTGCCCGAACGGTGGCAAAGCTGGCGGCATAGATCGCAGCGGGGTCTTTCTCATAGGGGCGCATCAATGGCTGGCCTTGTGGTGGGTTGCAGGGTCGGAGCCTCCGGCGGGGATATTTAAGAACCAGAGAAGAATGGACACTAGGCCTTGGCCTTGCGCGCGCTTTCGGGGCCATGCGGGTGTTTGGCATGGGGGTAGGGCGCGTGGTGGTGGTGATCATGGTCGTGATCGTGATCGTGGTGATGACTGTGGCTGTGGCCGTGGTCATCATGGTGGTGGTGATGATGGTGGTCATGCTGCGCTTGAAGGCGGCACAGCCCGGTGCAGAATGTATCACACAACGTGCAATCCGCCACGTTAGAGCCCGGCGCGCTCGCCCCCTGACCCTCGACATGGTGGTGGTGGCTTTCTTGCAAAGCGCCAACTTCGCCCTCAAACCCCAAGACCTGTGTGCGGTATTTGCACATCACGCAGGTTGGCGGCGGCACGTCGGCAAAGGCCGGGTGGCCCGCCATTTCCGCGCGTTGTTGCGGGGTGATTTGGCGGGTTGCTTCGCCCTCAATCTCCAGCACCTGCGTGCGGTACTGACAGGTGCCGCAGTTCGGCGGCGGCGTTGCGCTGATCTGTTCCTTCACCCGCTCGGCGAAGGTTTCCAGCACCTTGTCATGGTCGCTAAGATAGCCTGCCTTGACGAACTGAATGTCGGGATGCGCAGCCGCCACCTGATCGGTAAAGCCATAGATTCGGTCAATCAGAATGCCGGTGAACAGGAAATACGGAAACACGATGATCCGCTTATATCCCAGCCGCGCGGCGTGGGTCAGGCAGGGTTCGACCAGCGGGAAGGTCACGCCGGAATAGCCGACCTCGCACCAGCCGAACCCAAGTCCTTCCTGTAGCAAACGCGCAATCTTGGCGACGTTGCCGTTGGCGTCAGGGTCAGAGGCCCCGCGCCCGATGACCACCAGACAGGTGTCGTGCAAAGCCATTTCGCCCAGATCGGCATTCGCCTGATCGACGGCCGCCTGAATGCGTGCGCCAGCGGCGGCGATCATCTTGGGGTCAACGCCCAGCTCGCGCCCGTACCTGACATCAATGCCATGCTTGGCCGCATAGGTGTTCAGCACCGTCGGGATATCATTTTTGGTGTGCATCGCGGCAAACAACATGCCGGGCACCGCCAGAATACGGTCACACCCGGCATCGCGCAGCCGGTCCAGACCGTCGCGGATCACCGGATTCGCGAACTCCAGATAGCCATAATCGGTCAACCAGTCGTCGGGCAGATAGGCCGGCAGCTTTTCGGCCAGCACCGCGAATTCATCAACCGCCGCCTGACTACGAGAGCCATGGCCGCAGATCATCACACCGGTCTTGGTCATCGCTCAGGCCTCTTGCAATTCGTCATCAGCGGTCTCTTCCGCTTCTTCCGCCTCGGCCTGTTCTTTCGACTTGGCCTTGATCCCGGCCCAGACGGCAACCGCAACGGCGGCCCCGGCGGCGGCAAGACCCAGCCAGTGGTTATGGCCAGCGGCGTCAACAACATGACCGGTGTGGGCCAGCGCAGGCATAGCGGCCACGGTAGCGATGGTAAAAACGAGCGAGAATTTCATCAGGCACCCCTTTGCTTTTCAGTTTCATGGAAAGGGGATTGGTGCCGCGAACGGCCCTGACGATGCGACCCCCGGCCCCCTGCTTGGGTCAGCTTTAGGCCGCACACCTCTCCGGCCCCGGATGGGGCTTCGTCGGGGTTGGGTATATGCGTGCAGGGGGTGCCTCGCAATCAGAAACGCGGCATTCGGCTGTAGTATTGCGACTCATCCAATTGTGCGATTATGCGGAGCATTCTGCGCACCAGATCATCTTTCCACAAATACGCACACCCTCTAAACCAACTGCAACAGATATTACACTGAGGAGCAAAGGGATATCATGGGCCAATTGATCGACGGAAAATGGCACGACGTTTGGTATGACACCAAATCGACAGGCGGCAAATTTGTGCGCAAGGACGCGGCGTTCCGAAACTGGATCACCGCCGATGGCACACCCGGCCCGACGGGCGTGGGCGGGTACAAGGCAGACCCCGGCCGCTACCACCTCTATGTGTCCTACGCCTGCCCCTGGGCGCATCGCACGCTGATCTTTCGCGCCCTCAAGGGGTTAGGCGACCTGATCGACATCTCCGTTGTGCATCCCGACATGTTGACCGATGGCTGGACCTTTCAGACCGACGAACATGGGGCCACCGGTGACCGGCTGTATGGGTCTGAGTTTGTTCGGGACATTTACACAAGAGCTGACCCTGATATCAGCGGCCGCGTCACCGTGCCGATCCTGTGGGACAAGCAGCGCGAAACGATTGTGTCGAATGAATCGTCGGAAATTATCCGCATGTTCAACAGCGCCTTTGACGGGCTGACCGGCAACACTGATGATTACTGGCCCGAGGACCTGCGCGCCGCCTTAGAGCCGGTAAATGCCCGCATCTACGATACCATCAACAACGGCGTCTACAAATCCGGCTTCGCCACCAGCCAAGACGCCTATACCCAGGCCGTGACGACGCTGTTTGATAGCCTTGATTGGCTGGAACAGCGACTATCCGCGCAACGCTACCTGATGGGCGACCGCCTGACAGAGGCTGACTGGCGGCTGTTCACCACATTGGTGCGGTTCGATCCCGTCTATCATTTGCATTTTAAATGCAATCGACGTCGGTTAATCGACTACCCCAACCTGTGGAGCTACACCCGTGAGCTGTTTCAAATTCCAGGCATCCCGGATACCGTGCATTTGGGTCATATAGTGCGGCATTATCATTACAGCCACGACACGATTAACCCGAATCGAATCATTCCGATCAACCCGATTCTGGATTGGTCAGCCCCCCATGGACGCGGCCACCTTTAGGACGCTATTGCGCCACGCCATAATAGTCGATCACCGCCGCCAGATCCTCTGGCGCGGTGGCGCTGGGCAGGAAAGCACAGGCGTTGGGGATATGCTGAAAGATCGACCCGTCAGAAAAGAATGAGGTGTTGGTGACAAAGATCACCCGCGCCGTAGGCCTGCAATAGCTGGCGAAATCTGCCACGGCAAAGGCACTGCCGCGATCTAGCACCAGATCAAGAACGATGATGTCGACGTTGTTATCCGTCAGCCAGTCGATCGCTTCGACCTCTGTTTTCATGTGTTCAACTTCGGCCCCCTGACGCTCCAGATGGCCGGTCCAAAGCTTTGCCAGCTCTGGCTTACTCTCAACAATCAGAACTCTCATCAGACCTCCGGAAGGGGCGAATCTACTACGTGGTTTTCATCGGGTTAAGCAGGATGTCCGCAAACTCGGCTGAAAATCCTAACAGGAGGTTAACGATAACGTCACATAAGTTAACAATGGCGGACTCTTGCGCATTTCCGCCGAATAAGGTTCATGGGGCGCGAAAAAGGAAAGGCCGCCAATGACCACCTGGATAACAATCTGCGACACTTGTAAACGCGAGGGCTGGGAAACCGGCGATATGGGCCAAACAGATGGTGAACAACTTGCTGCATTGGTCGAATCAAACGTTAACGGCGCAGATGTCCGAACGCGGCGTGTTTCCTGCCTGATGGGCTGTACACATGGCTGCAACGTGGCGATCCAGGCAGACGGAAAGCTGGCCTATACTTTGGGCAATTTCACCCCAGATGCGGCCTCAGCAGAGGCCATTGTCGGCTATGCCAAACTCCACGCCCAAAGCGAGAACGGCCAGGTCCCCTATCGGCAGTGGCCACAGGGGGTAAAGGGCCACTTTGTCACCCGCCACCCGCCATTGCCGTCCGAATGACCGCGACCAAAACACGCGACCACGGCGGCGGGCTTGATCGTGCCATCGCCCGCTTCGGCGGCACCCGGCAAGGCTGGCTTGACCTGTCAACCGGCATCAATCCACTGCCCTATGATGTGCCGCAACTTGGCGGCGATATCTGGACAGCCCTGCCCGACAGTACCGCCGCCAAAACGCTTGAACAGGCCGCGCGGCAGTTCTGGAACATACCAGATGATGCCGCCGTGCTGGCTGCACCCGGTGCCTCGTCGCTGATCGCCCGCATTCCCGCTTTGGCCGCGCCAGGCAGCGTCCGCATTGATACCCCGACCTACAACGAACACGCCGCCGCTTTTACCACCAATGGATGGCAGGTGAACGCACCCAACCCAACCGCGCGTGTCATCGTGCACCCCAACAATCCAGACGGGCGGCTTTGGGATGGCGCAGCTCCCGCACAACAGCAGATCATCGACGAGAGCTTTTGCGATATCGCCCCAGATCAAAGCCACATCTATCTGGCCAGCCGTCCCGGCACGTTGATCCTGAAAAGCTTTGGCAAGTTCTGGGGCCTCGCGGGCCTGCGTCTTGGCTTCGCCATAGGCGACCCAAACCTTATCGCCCGCCTGTCCGAAATGCTCGGCCCTTGGCCTGTTTCTGGCCCCGCGTTGACCATCGGCACCACCGCGCTGACAGACACCGGCTGGGCCGAAACCGCCCGCACGCGCCTGACCCAAGACGCACAGCGCCTCGACACCCTAATGACCAAAGCAGGTGCCACGCCCCTTAGCGGCACGCCTTTGTTCCGCCTCTACGAAACAAACGATGCAGCAAATTGGCAAACCCACCTCGCCCAGCACCACATCTGGTCGCGCATTTTTCCCTATTCCAAAACCTGGCTCCGCCTGGGCCTGCCGCATCCAACCCGCTGGCCGCAAATTGAGGCCGCGCTTGACAGGGCAACTGACGGGACGGCGGGTGGGGCGACGTTGCTTGCAACAAGCGCCAGCCCGACGACCCAACAATGACAGCCGCGCTTCTCGCCGCCGCTCTGATCCTGGATGCCCTGCTGGGAGAGCCGCGCTGGCTCTGGTCACGCGTCCCGCACCCCGCCGTCCTGATGGGCCGCGCAATCCACTACGTCGATCAAACCTATAACAAAGGCCCGAAGCGTCGCGCTAAAGGCATCGCTGCCTTCGCCAGCCTCTGCCTCGCCGCCATCGCCCTCGGCATCCTCCTCCAGGCCCTCCCCGGCAGCGACCTCATCAGCCTCATCGCCGCCGCCATCCTGCTCGCCCACCGCAGCCTGATCGACCATGTCAGCGCCGTCGCCAACGCCCTGCGCCTGTCGACTAGCGACGCCCGCCACGCCGTCGCGTTAATCGTCGGCCGTGATACCGCCAGCATGGACGACCCTGCCATCGCCCGCGCCGCGATCGAAAGCGCCGCCGAGAATTTCTCTGACGGTATCGTCGCCCCCGCCTTCTGGTTCCTGATTGGCGGCCTTCCCGGCCTGTTGCTCTATAAAATGACCAATACCGCCGACAGCATGATCGGCTACCGCACCCCTCGCCACACAGATTTCGGTTGGGCCGCCGCCCGCTTTGACGATCTGCTCAACTGGATACCCGCCCGCCTGACCGCGCTGCTGATCGCCGCGCCTCACGGCTTGCTCTCCACCTACAAAGACATCCGCCGCGACGCCGCCCTGCACCGATCCCCAAACGCAGGCTGGCCCGAATCCTCCATGTCACGCGTGCTTGGCGTCGCCCTCGCCGGCCCGCGCAGCTACGATGGCGCGATGCGGGACTTTCCCTTTGTAAACCCAACGGGCCGCAAAGACGCCAACGCCCACGACATTGATGCCGGCACCCACGTGCTTTGGCGCGTTTGGGCGATCATGCTGATTGCCATCCTGCTGATCGCGGTATTTTGACCAAGACCGCACCATAAACCAGTCCGATATCCGCCGCATCGCAAGAAAACAGATTCACCGCAGCCTCATTTTCGATTACCCTCTGCCCAAATCATGTGCGAGGACCCCGATGCGCTTATTCATTTCCGCAGCCGCTTTGCTGCTGACTGCCACTTTCTCCCCCAATATTGCCGCCGCCGAGGGCAAGCTTTATGTGAAATGCGGCGGGCAGTTTTCCAGCTTTGTCAAAAAAATGAAGGCAGAGGCCGCGCGTCAAGGCTTTGCACCGGCCGCCATCGAACCCTTCTTCAACTCTGCCACCTACCTAAAGCGCACGATCAACGCTGACCGCCGTCAGGGCATCTTCAAGACCAATTTCATCGACTTCTCGCGCAAACTGATCGCCCAGTACCGGCTCGACAAAGGTCGCGCCAATGCCAAGAAATACAATTCAATCTTCACGGCCATCGAACGCCAGATGGGCGTGCCGCGCGGTATCCTGCTGTCGTTCTGGGCGTTTGAGACTGACTTTGGTGCCTTCACCGGCGACTTCAACACCATCGACACGCTGATGACCCTCAGCCACGATTGCCGCCGCCCAGAGCTGTTCCAACCACAGGTATTCGCCGCGCTCGAACTCTTCTCCAAAGGCGACATGACCACCAACACCCAGGGGGCCTGGGCGGGCGAAGTTGGCCAGGTTCAGATGCTGCCCAAAGACATCATCGAACGCGGCATTGACGGTGATGGCGATGGCCACATCGACCTTGACCACTCAGTCGCCGACACGCTGTTCTCCGGGGCCAACATGCTGCGCGGCTTTGGCTGGCGCGCGGGCGAACCCTGGATGCAGGAAATCGTCCTGCCCGCCAACTTGACGTGGGAAACCACCGGCATGGCCCAGTCAAAACCCGTCGCGGAATGGGCGCAGCTTGGCGTCAAACCCCGCTCTGGCAACTTCGAAGGCCCAAATTTGCGCGGCTCTATTCTGATCCCGATGGGGCGCAAAGGCCCGGCCTTCATGGCCTACCCGAACTACCAGACGCTGTTTGACTGGAACCAAAGCTTTGTCTACGTCGCCACCGCCGCCTATTTCGCCACGCGTCTGAATGGCGCGCCAATCTTCAACCCCGGCAACCCGGACCCATCGTTGTCCGACTCGCAAATGAAGGCGCTGCAAACAAAACTGGCGAAACGCGGCCATAACGTCGGCAAGATCGACGGCATCCTTGGGGCGGGCACCCGTGCCGCCGTGCAGATCGAACAAAAGCGTCTTGGCCTGCCCGCCGACGCCTGGCCGACCCGCGAACTGCTCAACAAGCTCTAAAATAACGGGACGGTGGGCGGGGCGACGGCGTAGCCGAGCGTCGTCCCCGTCCCCAACACGCTACTCTATCGCGGAAATCGCCCGCACCGGATAGCGATCGCCATTTTCGATGATCATCACATAACGCTCACCCGCCTGCACATAATAATCACAGCGCTCAAAGCCGTTCACAAACACCGTGCAGACACGGCTATCCTCCATCACCTCAAAAACGCCCGGAATACGCTCGCTTTCGGCACCATAGCGATAGTCATAGCCACCATCCGCTCGATACGTTGCCAGCCCGTTGGTATAAAACTCCAGCACCTGGCCCGACAGTATCTCGGTCAGCTCATCCTTTGAAAACCGGACATCCCCATCGCGCACTCCATCCTGCGCAGCCAGCGGCGTGGCCAATAGCGCAAGGCATATCGTCAAAAATCGCATCAAACCTCCACCAAAGCTCTAGTGCGTGTCGCGATCAATTGGATTTGTGCATTCCCCGGCCAGAGTGAGGCCGCGTTTGCAATGAACAACGCGTTCGCTCTGGCCGGTAAATTCGATTAAGCGCGACAGGCTCTGCCGACCCTAACGCACCCCGCGCCGAACACAGATCACTCTTCCGAGAGCTCGGTTGCCCCAAAGGCCCCTTACACGACCATCTGCTCTGCCTTCTCCAAATCCACAAATACCAGCTGACTAACCCCGGGCGTTCTCGGTTCACAAAACAAAAAAGCATCGAATTTCGCGTTTGAGCGTAGCGAAAGGCAGCGAATTTCGATTCCTTTTGAACCGAAATGCTTACGCGACCATCTGCTCTGCCTTCTTCAAATCCACAGATACCAGCTGACTAACCCCCTGCTCGCCCATGGTGACGCCAAACAGCCGATCCATCCGTGCCATGGTCACCGCGTGGTGGGTGATAATCAAAAACCGGGTCTCTGTCCGCCGCGTCATCTCATCCAGCAAATCACAGAACCGCGTAACGTTAGCGTCATCAAGCGGCGCGTCGACCTCGTCCAGCACACAGATCGGCGCGGGGTTGGCAAGGAACACACCAAAGATCAGCGCCAGCGCGGTCAAGGTCTGCTCGCCGCCTGACAACAGGCTTAGCGTGCTCAGCTTTTTGCCCGGCGGCTGGCACATAATCTCCAGCCCAGCCTCCAGCGGGTCATCAGATTCCACCAGCACCAGATTGGCCTCACCGCCGCCAAATAGATGGGTGAACAACAGGGAAAAGTTGCTGTTCACCTGCTCAAACGCCGTTAGCAGCCGTTCACGCCCCTCGCGGTTCAGTGCATTGATGCCGCCGCGCAGCTTGGCAATCGCCCCCTCCAGGTCGGTCTTTTCGCGCACCAGATTATCATGCTCTTCCTGAACCTCGGCGGCGTCTTCCTCGGCCCGCAGATTGACCGCGCCCAGCGCGTCGCGTTGCCGTTTCAGTCGGTTAACCTCATGCTCAATCTGCTCTGCGGCGGGCATCTGGTCAGGGTCGGCATCCAGCGTTTCCAGCAGGGCCTCGGGCGTGACGTCCATCGCTTCGGCAATCCGTTCTGCCGCCGCCTGCACACCTGCGTGCGCCGCTTCGCTACGGGCCTCGGCCGCCGCCCGCGCCTCGCGCGCCTGTCCGGCGGCGCGTTCCGCATCCCTTTCCGCCGTAATCGCGTCGCGCATCGCTGTTTCACCCAACGCCAGCGCATCACCGGCGGCCCGCCGACGTGCCTCTGCCACCTCAATGCCACTGGCCAGCTCTTCGCGCTGTGCCGCGATCTGGCCGGGCGCATCGCTGGCGTCCTGCAATTCCGCCTCTGACGTAGCGCGCCGTTCTGCCAATTCTGCGATGCGTTTGTCCGCAGTCTCTAACCGGCGCTGCCAGTTTTCGGTATCCTTAGTGACACTCGCCAACCGCTTGGCGCGCGCCTCGCCCGTGTGTTTCAGCTCATCATGGGCGGCACGGCGCGACATCATCGTCATGCGCGCAGCTTCGACCGTCATCTTCACCTCGTCGACCGCCGCCCGCGCTGCGTCCAGATCACCCAGCCCTTGTTGCGCCACTTCGGCCTCACGCGCAGCTTGGCGCGCCTGCATCGCTTCCTCCTCAAAGCGTTTCACTGCAAGGCGCAGGGATTCAACCTTGCCCTCGGCGATATTGCGATCCGCTTCAACCCGGCTAAGGGTTCGGCTGGCGTCGGTCATTTGCTGATCGGCCTGCCTGCGCGCGTCGCGCGCATCGCGGTCAGCCTGTGTGGCCTCTGCCAGTTGCGCCTTCAAAACCTCATGCGCCTGTGCGGCCCCGTCGGCACGCGCCGTCGCCTCGACCATTTCCTGCTTTAGCTGCTCTAGCCGATTCAACTGTTGCAATCGCAACGCGGCGGCAGATGGCGCATCTTCGGCCCCGGCGCGAAACCCGTCCCAACGCCACAGATCGCCCTCTGCCGAGACCAGCCGCTGCCCCGGCAGCAATTCGCCCTGCAAACGCGGCCCGTCCAGCGCATCGACCAGCCCGACCTGCGCAATCCGGCGCGTCAGAACATCGGGTACAACCACCACGTCGGCCAGCGATTGCACGCCTTCGGGCAGCGCTTGCGCCCGCGCGTAGCCGTCAAGCGAAACCCAGCCGGACCGCCCGGCGCGTTCAATCACCGGCGCGCGCAAATCATCCGCCAGCGCCGCGCCCAGCGCCTTTTCAAAGCCCGGCGTGACCTTCAACAGATCAAGCACTTGCCCGCCCTCGGTCGTATCGCGCTGCACGAGTTTGGCCAGCGCATTAACCTCGGCGCGTAACGCCCCCGCCTCGCCCTCTGCCTCTGACCGGCTGGCGCGCGCATCCGATTCGCGCCCCTGCGCGGCACTGCGCGCCTCATCCGCCGTGGTCAGCGCGGTTTCCGCATCCGCAGACGCCTGCGTCGCCGCAACTTGCGCCGCCTGCGCCTCTGCCATCAAACCCGCCGCCGTGGCCAAAACCGTTTGCGACGCCTCAAGCGAGGTGCCCGCGCCCGCGGCCTCGCCTTCTGAGCGTTCCAGCGTTTTGCGCGTGTCATGCAACAGGCGCTGCGCCGATTGATGCCGTGCCGACAGCCGCGCGGTGTCTTCGGTCAGCTCGCTTAGGCCATCCTCGCGCTCTTGCAACAGCTTGCCCGCCGCGCGCGCCGCCTCGGCGCTAGCCGCCAAGACCGCATCATGTCCATCGCTGGCTGCTAACAATTCCGCCGCCTCTTCCTGCAAACGCGCAATCGTATCGCCCGCATCTCGGTTCAGCGCCTCTTCGCGGCTCATATCCTGACCCAACTGGGCGATCCGGGCATTCAGCCGCTCTATCGCCTGAGTGGCGCGGGCTTCCTGGTCGGCCAGCGTGTCCCGTTCAACCTGCAACCGTTGCAGCACCGCCGCCGCAATCGCCTCTTCCTCGCGCAGCGGGGGCAGCGCCGCATCAGACGCCTCGCGCAATTTCCCTGCCGCCAAGGCCGCGCGTTCCGCCAGCCCCGCCGCCTGTACCCTTTCCGTCAAATCCGCCGCCGCCGCCGCACGGGCCTCGTCGGCCTCG
>Ga0315339_1001480_pt1 | contig 20646 bp, 19 predicted proteins | sample ASW17metaG_FD_204514 | JGI IMG/M metagenome (GOLD analysis project Ga0315339, IMG submission 204514) | Ammonia-oxidizing marine archaeal communities from Pacific Ocean, United States - ASW #17 | ecosystem: Environmental > Aquatic > Marine > Oceanic | place: USA: California | collected 2016-12-05
TGACGGCGCCCGAGACGGCGGCACCCCTGCTGGCCGCACAGGTGCGCCAGGCCCAACGCGGCGAGCCGCTGGACAACACGGTCGATCCGAATGCCGAGTATTGAGCAACGTGCAGGTTGTCGTTCGGGAGATGTCGAATTTGCCCGCAAGTCAGCGAAGTAGGCCGCGATAAGGCCGGCAGGGCAATGCGTATCACGACGCCTGACTGCAGCAATGGCATGGTGCTGGCTGACGTTTCCCGCGGCGGCTGATCACACTTTTCTCAGCCTGCCGATCGACTGTGAAATTGGTGCCAGTTGTTACATTCAGAATTATGTCGATGCGGATCCAAGTGCTGGGGCCCAGGACTACACTTGCGGCTTCCTCGCATACGCCACCCATCGCGGAATGGACTTCCGTATTCGTGGCCTGAAAGCAATGGAAAAGGGCGTGATGATCGTGGCGGCCGCGCCGGGCATGGTGACTGGGGTCCGCGACGGCATGAAGGACATCAGCGTCCACGACGTCAAAGACCCGCAGCGCCTCCAGGTCATCAAGACGAAGAGCGCCTTGGGAAATGCTGTTGTGATCCGGCACGATCATGGCGTCGTGTACTACGGACATCTGCGCGAAGGCAGCGTTGCTGTCCGAAAAGGTCAGCGGGTGGATAGGGGCGAAGTGCTGGGATTCGTGGGATTGTCAGGCGACACGGAGTTTCCACACATCCACTTTGAAGTACGTCGCAATGGCAGGGTCATCGATCCATTCGCGGCCTCGACGCGCCAGCTGGCTATCATGAGACATCCGGTACGCCGCTGTGGCATCCAGAAACGTTCGCCAAATTGAAGTACGTGCCGACGGGGCTGCATGCGGCAGGAATTTCGACGGCGATACCGGTAGCACGTCGGTTGAGGCAGGACAGCACGATGACCGTGACTTGAGCCAGGAGTCCCCGGCCATTGTGTTTTGGCTCATGGTTTATGGCCCACGTGCAGGCGATAAGGAGTTCCTTAAGCTCATCGGTCCAGACTCGGAAATCTTGGCCGAGCAAACCAATGTCGCTCCGAATAACCAGGCGCAAAAGCTCATATACATGGGAAGGTGCCGCTGCCAAGCCTGGCGCCCGGGAATCTATACAGGGGTCTATACTTTGCCGCGTGGCAGGGTGGGTTCGGAGGAGACGGTAGTTGAAGTCGAGAGAGTTGTGCAGATACGCTGACGATCCATTGGACGAAGGCAAAAAAATCCCGTCGATTTGCGCCGGTACTGGTATTGAGGGATCTGGAACAGGCGAATGGCGCTGGTCGACCAATTCAAGAAGCTCATCCCACGTCCGCGCGTCGTGGAGGTCGGATGGCTTGTCGACACCGAGAAAGCCAGTCTGATCCATGACGACCCGCGACCCGTACGCGCCGATGCGAACAAGCCCCTTTCTTCGAAAAGCGTTCAGGCATGTCCGGCCGTGAACGGCTTCGAGCCGCTATATTTCGAGATTTCCTGTCCGATCGATATCGACCTGAAGTTCAAATTCGGGCCGGATGGCAAGCCATTGCTTTACAACGCTGCCGGGGCTGAGGGCGTCGTCTATACCAGGGCGTTGCGGAATTTCGTCAAGCTCATGCCGCGCAAGGAATGGCGCCACCCGGAACGTCCGGTCATCCAGATGCCGGCGCCTTATCGCTTCATCGCGGATGAACCCGTGTGGATGAGCCAGATGCCTGCATTCTTGCATTGGTCGGAGGGACATCCTCCCGGCCGGCTCATTGGCGGCCGGCTGCCCGTGCATATTTGGCCTCGTGCGCTGTCGTGGGCCTTCGAGTGGTTCGATATCTCGCAGCATCTCGTGCTTCGGCGCGGTGAGCCCTGGTTCTACGTGCATTTCGAGACGGAGAATCCGGAAGCGCACGTGCGTCTCGTCCACGCCGAAGTGACGGACGAGCTTATTCGGTATTGCCGCGGGCTCGACGGTGTCACGCATTACGTCAATCAGACCTTCTCGCTGTTCGAAACGGCTAAATCACGGCGCCCGAAGAAGCTTCTGATCAAGCGTAAGGCGTAACCCGAGCATTTGCCGCAAGTTGACGGTCCTCCGTAAATATTCAGGATGTCCCAATCGTGCCAGGCACCGTGCCCGGCACGATTTCGGGTAAGATGCCGGGAACATCTCTATTTCAAGTGATGGGAGGAGGGGCCGATGCTGCGGACATCAGCCAGGATTCAACTCAACAAGCAGGACCGAGAGGCCATCGCCGGGATGACCCGGCGCCTCGGTGCCAAGATGTCGCGGTTGCGCAGCGTCGTGCCACACGTCCTCGACCTCTCGGCCCTTGAAGGCCGGCTGCCGGCACCGTGCGGGCACACCCTGAAGGACCGCATCGAGCTCTACAAGCTGGCAGAGGAGTTCGGCTTCGACGAGCTGGCGCTGTTCAGTTTCTTCGACTTCTACAACGTCGATGTGCAGTTCCTCGAGTGGTACGTCAAAAAGAAGAAGAGCATGGATGGCGTGTTTGCCACTATCTCCGCCATGGGGATGCGGGACGGGGGTGCCAAACCGGGCGCGTCGTTCCGGATGAATTACAGCATCGACCGGACGCTGTGGGGCAAGGTCCCGAACGTGGTCTTGTACCTCGACACGCGGCCGAGCCTGCTCAAGGCGGAGGGCGGCACCCGAGACGGCCTGCTGCGGATCATAGAGGACACGGTAGCGTTCCTGCGCGAGCACCTGCCGGCGGAGAATGCCAAACGCCGCCGCGGCCGTATCTACCTGCGCCTCGCTGACGTCTTCGATGCCTGGGATGAGGACCCGGCGTTCTTCGTCCGCATGTTGAAGCTGTTCGCCGCCCTGCCCATCAGCGGCATCATGTTCGAGGACGTGCGCGGCACTCATTTCCCGTTCCAGACGGCGGAGTTGGTCAAGCTCATGCGCCGCTACAACCCAACGCCAAGGGTCATCCTGCTGCACCCCCATTCCGGCAACGGCACCGAGGATGCCGACGTCATCGAGGGAGTGCTGGCTGGTGCAGATGGTATCTGGGCGGGATTCACACCCCATGCGGCGCAGGGCTATCATGCGTCGTCGTTGATGCTACTCACCAACTTGCTACGGGCTGGCAACAAGCACGTGCGCAGGACCTACAAGTTCGAGCGTCTGACTGAGATCGCCGACCGTATGGTCCGCATCCACATGGGCGAGGACGTCACACCCGACTATCCGGTGATCGGCGAGCGGGCCTATCGCTATATCGATCCAGGGTTCGTGCAGACCGAAGGCCGTGAATGCGACCTGCCGCCGGAGTGGATCGGGCGCACGGCGGGCTACCACGTCACGCCGAGTTGGGCGCCGTCCTGGGTCATCGGCAAGCGCCTCGAGGAACTCGGCTATCCGCCCGAGGTGTTCGAGAACCGCGACCTACTGCGCGCCATCCGCCTGAAGATGTCGGATTCCTGCGTTGCGGGAAAACACATCGAATTCGATAAGCCGAAGCGGCTGGCCAAACTCGTCAAGACCTGTAGCGCCGAACTGCTGCAGGCGGCAGAGTAGTTTTTAGACACCGAGAACACTGAGGAGGCCAGCGGATTTCACGAATGGAGCGGTGTACGGCAATAAGGCTTCTTGGCGTGCGGTCGTCTGATCTGAAGGGGCGCGTAGCGCCTTAAAAAATTACAAGCTGAGGCGCGCGGGTGATTGAAATTCAATCACGCCGTATCGATCCACAGGATGGATATTTCAGTGTTCTCGCTGTGCTCGGTGTCCTCGGTGTTCAAAAATCTGCCGGCACCTTTGGACAAGACTCGAAGGTAAGTGCCGAACCGCTATTCGGCCGCGGGGCGGATGCGTTCGGCGGTCATGGTTTCGAGGTCGACGGCGACGCCATAATCGTCCAGGGCCGCATTCGGCGTGACGAAGCCGTGGCGCACGTCGTCGAGGACCTTGTCCGGCGCCCGATCCTGGGGATCGCCGTAGCCGCCGCCGCCGCATTCGATGAGTTCGATGACGTCACCCGGTTCGAGCATGTAGCGGCCGCGGTAGACGACCGGCTCACCGTTGACGCGGGTAGTGCGGAATGCACCGGGTCGTCCACCGTGCGTGCCGACCGGCGGAAATACGGTGCGGCATTCCATGCCGTGTACGGTCATGGGGTAGCCGGTGGTGTTGCGCAGCACGGTCTCCCCACCGAGGCCGCCACGCGCCGCGCCGGGGCCGCCGGTGTCGGGCCGCAGTCCCTTGCGCACGACCTCCATGCCGGTGATGTGCTCCCACACCTCGGCCGGCACGATGGCGACGTTGGCCGGCAGCGCCGTGTTGGGCCAGCCGTCGTGGTTCTCGAGCGCGCCAAAGCCTCCGGATGAGAAGTAGAGCGCCGTCACGGGCCGCCCGTCCTTGTGGCGGCCCTGCATGTTGAACACGTTGAGCATGCCGGAGTCCGCTTGCAGCTGCTCGGGACCCGCGTCGGCGAGCGTGCCGAAGACCAGCGGCATGCAGAAGTATCCCGTGAGATGCCGCGCGCCCGTCGGCGAGGGCGGCAGGGTGTTGAGGCACGAGCCCTCCGGGGCCGCCACGGAGATCGGCGCCATCACGCCTTCGTTGTTGGGGATGGTCAGGCCGACCAGGCATTTCACGGCGTAGAGCGAATAGGAATTGGTGAAACAATAGGGCGCGTTGATGCCGCGGGGCACACTGTCGTCGGTGCCGGCGTAATCGATGTGCATGCTGTCGCCGGTGATCTCGATGCGGCAGGCCAGGGTGATCGGGTCGGGGAAGCCTTCGATCTGAATGCTGTGCTCATAGACGCCATCCTTCAGCGCCCGGATCTTGGCGCGCATGGCCTGTTCGGACTGGTCGCGGATCGCCCATGACAGGTCGTCGAGTTGGTCGAGGCCGTATTCTTCCATGTAGGCGATCAGTTCGCGGCCGGCGATCTGGTTGCAGTTCACATTGGCCATGAAATCGCCGATGACCTGCTTGGGCACGCGGGTGTTATAGCGTAGCAGGTCCATAATGGTTTCGTTGACCGTGCCGGCCTCGACGAGCTTGCACACGGGCAGGCGCAAGCCTTCCTGATAAATCTCGGAGCCTGCCGTGCCGTAACCGATCCCGCCGATGTCGGGCAGGTGTGAGATGCTGATGGTATAGGCGACGATCTCGTCGCCGCGGAACACCGGGCGCATCACCGTAAGATCGAAGACGTGGCCGGTGCCCATCCAGGGATCGTTGGTGCAGAGGACGTCCCCCGGAACCAGGGTCTCGGGCGGGAAGCGGTCCAGCATGTGGCGCAGAGATGCCGGCGTGGAGCCGGTGAACGAGGGAATGCTCTGTGAGCCCTGGGCCATGAAGCGTCCGTTGCGGTCCATGACCGTGACGGAGAGGTCGTAGCACTCGCGGACCGTAGTCGAAAACGAGGCCCGAACCATAGCCTCAAGACATTCGTCTGTCAGGGAGACCAGCCGGTCCCACATGATCTTGAAGCTGACGGGGTCGAACGGGGCGTTGGCGCGATCCATGGATCCTCCTCGGTTGCTCTATCGTGCCGTGTGCAAGTCCATCGGGCAAGAGAGCGGGCGACATGCAGCCTTAGTCCCTTCCCGAAATTCGACCAGCAAAGACACGCTGCGTATGGCCGACTGTGTTCCGAAAAGTGTTTGGCGGGGCAGATCGGTGTTGACGTGGAAAAACAGGAATGTAGCTCGCTGCACGAGGCGCGCGCGCGTGTTTTGGCGGCGGGTCAATGGACGCCGTCACAGGCGCTGGGGTGGCGCTTTCCGATCGGCTGTGTGGCCCTGGAGATCACCCAGCGCTGCAACCTCGATTGCACACTTTGCTATCTCTCGGAGAATACGGAGGCGGTGAAGGATACACTCCTCGGTGAGCTGCATCGGCGAATCGAGGGCATTTTCACCTGCTGTGGGCCTCACACGGACGTGCAGGTCACGGGCGGTGAACCGACCCTGCGCAAACCTTCGGACCTCGTCGAGATCGTGGGCCATATCGCGGCCCGGCGCATGCGGCCAGCGCTGTTCACGAACGGAATTCGCGCGGAGCGTGACCTGCTTGTCGAACTGTCAGCAGCGGGCCTGGTCGACGTCGCCTTCCATGTAGACCTGACCCAGGAGCAGCGGGGATATGACACCGAAGTTGCGTTGAATGAGATTCACAAGATCTACATTGATCGCGCCCGTGGCCTGCCGCTCAATGTGATCTTCAATACCAGTGTATTTGCCGGGAATTTCGACGAGATCGCCGGTCTCGCGGCGTATTTCGTCCGCCACAGTGATGCCGTGAGCTTCGCGTTTATTCAGCTGCATGCCGATACCGGCCGGGGACGCGAACGCGGCCGGCCGGCACGCATCACACTTGATTCGGTGGTGGAGAGAATTCAGGAAGGTGCCGCGCGGGCTAACCTTCGATGCCATTCATGCGGGCCATCATGCCTGCAACGGTTACACGATTGCCGCCGTTGCCAACGGTCAGGCCCACGATCTGCTCGACGACAAAGCCTTGGTCCCGTCCATTCCGCTTCGTGGAAGGTGGCGTCGATGTCTGTGGTGCCTGCGTCAGTCATCCGTAAGCGTTCTCGCCTGCACGGCCGTCGCTGACTTCATCGGTCGGCCACCCCTTCTCTGTCTCTTCCCCTAAGACACGGTTTATGTTGGGGGAGAGGACGTTGACGGCGCCGCTCGGTCTCCTTCCCCCGAGGTACGGATTGTGCAGGGGAAAGGTCGGGATGGGGTGGATTTGTTTTTACCCCCTTTCCCTCAGATCGACGTCCGGACCGGGTCCGAGCCGTCCCAATTCACGGACCAGCTCTGAATGGTCGCCCAGCTCTTGCGTCTGACTTCAAGCATGGGCAGGAATTCGATCATGGTTCCGGGGTGATCACCTTTGGACATGTAGGCGAAGGAACCGGAATTCGTGATCGTGCCTTCCTGTTCCATCTGGTATCCGAGGCTACGACCGGTTCCGATACTGGCCTCCAAATCGTCGACCTGAAATCCAACATGTTGCTGTCCCACGCCGATGGTCTCCATGAACGCCTTGTAGACGGACGGCGCATCATTGCGCTGCTGAATCAGCTCATATTGCATGTCACCCGAATAGCCGAGCGCGATCGACATCTTCAGATCGGAGGGCTCGCCCCGATAGGTGAAGGCCTCAATCGGCACCAGCTCGCGGTAGAACCATGGTCCGATACCCAAGTTCTCGGTCCAATGCTTCAAGGCTGCCTCGATATCATGCACTACGTAGGCGGTTTGGATGAGTTTTCCAAAAATTCGACTCATGTTCTGCTCCAGTTGCTTAAAGGTTGACGTAACCCATGAAAGGCTCCGGCGCCCGCTCGCCGATTATAGCATCCCGGGTAAATGTCCGATCCAGAAACGTCATATCGTCGGGCTAATTTCGATATCGATGGCGGCGGCGTTCTGCTCGATGTGCGTCAGCCGTTTGGATCCGGGGATCGGCACGATATGATCGCTCTTGCCCAAAACCCAGGCCAGAGCGACCTGAGCCGCCGCGTAGCCGCGGGCCGCGACGACGTCTTCAATGGCGTCAAGGACCGGGCGATTCGCCGCAAAATGTTCCGGTGCGAAACGCGGAAACAGGCGCCGGCGGTCTTCAAAACCAAGATCATCTTCAGTTTTGATGGCGCCGAACAGGAACCCACGGCCCAGCGGGCTGTAGGCGACGAAGGCCACACCGATCTCGCGACAGACGTTCAGCATGCGTTGCTCAGGATCTCGCACCCACAAGGCGTACTCGGTCTGAAGCGCGCTGATCGGATGCATGGCGTGGGCGGTTTTCAGGGTCGCTTCACTGACCTCCGACAGGCCGAGGGTGCACACCTTGCCCGCCGCGACGAGGTCGGCCATGGCGCCCACTGTCTCCGCGATGGGAACGCGCCGATCGACCCGGTGCTGATAGTAGGGTCGATGAAGTCGGTGTTCAGACGCTTGAGGCTCGTGTCGCAACAGGCGTGAACGTATTCCAGGTCACCACGGATCTCGAATCCCGTGGCATGGTTGACCGCACCGAATTTGGTGGCCAGAACAATTTCCTGCCGTTTCCGGGCCAAAGCCTTGCCGAGAAAGGCTTCGTTGGTGCCGGCCGTGTAGGCGTCCGCCGTATCGAGGAAGGTCATGCCGAGCTCGATCGCCCGGTGCATGGCTCGCGTGGCTTCGGCTTCGTCGGGTTCCTCATAGAATTTGGTTAGGGGCATGCAGCCGAGACCGATAGCGGAGATCTCGATGTCGGTGGTACCTAAGGAACGAGACTGCATATGGCGAACTTCGCGCCGCTACTGGTTCACGTAGGGCATCTGCGCGTCGGGAAGGCGCTGCCCTCGTGCGGCATCAGCGGGGAAGGTCTGGTCGAGTTTGGCCAGATCGTCGGTGTCGAGCACGACATCCGCCGCTCCGGCGTTTTCTTCCAGGTACTTCCGGCGGCGGGTGCCCGGGATCGGAATGATGTCATCGCCCTGCGCCAACACCCAGGCAATGGCGACCTGTCCCATCGTGCAACCCTTCGACTCGGCTATTCCCTTGATCACCTCAAGCAAGGGCAGGTTGTTTTTCAGATTCTCCTCACTGAACCTGGGAAACATTGTTCGGCGGTCGTTCTCGCGTAGGTCGGATTGGCTCGTCACGGTGCCCGTGAAGAAGCCGCGTCCGAGTGGGCTGTAAGGGATCAGGCTGATGCCGAGCTCGTGGCAGGTGTCGAGCACGTCGCCTTCCGGGTCGCGGGTCCACAGCGAATACTCGCTCTGCAATGCCGAGATAGGATGAACTGCGTGGATCTTGCGCAAGGTCGCCGGACTGACTTCGCAAATACCGAGCGCCCGCACCTTGCCGGCCTCCACCATGCGGGACATGGCGCCGATTGTTTCCTCCGCCGGCACCTGCGGATCGACCCGGTGGAGGTACCAGAGATCAATGACGTCGGTTTTCAGGCGATGGAGGCTGGCGTTGCAGCACTGATGGCAGTACTCAGGATCACCGTTGTAGCCGACCGACCCGGGCTTCATGTAGACGCCGAACTTGGTCGCGAGCGTGACCGAGTCGCGATGGTCCTTCAGGACGGAGCCCAGGATTTCCTCGTTGTCTCCGTTTCCATACACGATGGCGGTGTCGAAGAACGATACGCCGAGCTCTACCGCCCGCCGCAATGTCGCCCGCGACTCAACTATATCTTCCGCGTTGTCGTAAAACGGGGTCATGCTCATGCAGCCGAGCCCGACGGCGGACACTGTGATATCGCTGTTGCCGAGTTTGCGCATCTGCATGTCGCTGCTCTCCTGTGAATCCCAGTCGTGATTTCAAGTTCGGTTATCTCGTCTAAATTAATCCGAGCCGGTGTGCCGCTACTTGTCGCTCACTGTCGCCATGTCGACAGGCAGGCGGCCGCCTTCAGCGGCACCCTTGGGAAAGGCATGGTCTAGCTTAGCCAGATCTCCTGCATCGATCGTAACATCGGCTGCCCCGGCGTTCTCCTCGAGGTACTTGCGTTGCCGCGTCCCCGGGATTGGGATGATGTCGTTGCCCTGCGCCATCACCCAAGCGATGGCGACCTGCCCCATCGTGCAGTTCTTTGAGTCGGCAATGCCCTGGATCACGTCGAGCAGCAGGACATTGCGTTCCAGGTTCTCCTCGCTGAACCGCGGAAATATCGCGCGGCGATCGTTCTCGCGCAGGTCAGATTGGCTGGTCATAGTTCCCGTGAAGAAGCCGCGACCGAGCGGGCTGTAGGGCACCAAACTGATGCCGAGCTCGCGGCACGTATCGAGCACGTCGCCCTCCGGATCGCGGGACCACAGCGAGTACTCACTCTGCAGCGCTGAGATGGGGTGGATCGCGTGGGCCTTGCGCAGCGTTTCCGGACTGACCTCAGACATGCCGAGCGCGCGTACCTTGCCGGCCTCGACCATCTGCGACATGGCGCCGACGGTCTCTTCCACGGGAATGTCCGGATCGACCCGGTGCAGGTACCAGAGATCGATGATGTCGGTCTTGAGGCGATAGAGGCTGGCGTCGCAACATTGGTGACAATAGTGAGGATCGCCGTTGAAGCCGATCGAGTCCGGCTTGTAGTAAATGCCGAACTTGGTAGCGATGGTGATCTTGTCGCGATACTCCCGCAGGACCGGCCCCAGCAGTGCCTCGCTCACGCCGTTGCCGTAGCTCAATGCGGTATCGAAGAAGGTCAGGCCTAGCTCGACGGCGCGGCGCAATGTAGCCTTGGATTCTTCAGTGTCCTCGGCACTTCCGTAGAACGGGGACATGCTCATGCAGCCGAGGCCCAGGGCTGAGACCGTGATGTCGCTGTTGCCGAGTTTTCGGGTCTGCATTCGAATTTTTTCCTACGAAATCTATCCGTGGTTTTAACGAACGCCACGCTCGCGTTCGATCAGGATCTGGTCGAATTTATCCAACTGGGCCTGGACTTTGCCGTAGATGGAATCGGGAGGATAGGTCCCCTCCGCGTTGGGCGTGCCCGCGTCCAGGCCGGTGAACATGATGATGGCATCCTCGACCGTCTCGACGCTCCAGATATGAAACTCACCGCGATCGACCGCCTCGACGACCTCTTTGCGGAGGATCAGATTGGGTTCGTTCGACGCTGGGACAATCGCACCCTGACTGCCACTCAGGCCGCCGTCCGGACCGCCGCCTTCGAGGCAGGTGCGAAAGAACCCCTCGACCTTGTGATGCGCGCCGCCGATCGGTTGGGTTTCGCCGCGCTGGTTGACTGAGCCGGTGATGGCCAGGTCCTGGCGCAGGGGTACGCCGGATAGGTCGGACAGCACGGCCAGCAATTCGGCGAGCGAGGCGCTGTCGCCTTCGACACCGCTGTAGCTCTGCTCGAAGGTGATCGAGCAATTAAAGGACAGCGGGATGCGGCGTGCGAAATGCCCGGCGAGGAAGCCCTGCAGCACCATGACACCCTTCTGCTGTATCGGGCCGCCGAGTTCGGTGTCGCGCTCGATGTTGATGACGCCGCGCCGGCCGACGGAGGCCCGGGCCGTAATGCGGGTGGGTGCGCCGAATTCGTGATCGCCGAGATTGCGCACGACCAGGCCGTTGACCTGTCCGATCACTGAGTCCGCCGTGTCGATCATAATGGTGCCGCGCACGATGCTCTCGACCATGCGGTCCTCGACCCGGGCGTTACGGTGCCGGCGGCCGACGAGGGTGCGGGAGACGGTGTCGGCGGAGAGGCGGATCAAATCTCCGGGTGGCGTGAGCTTCACGGCTTCGGCCAGAATGTCCTCGATCAGTTCAAACCGTGACGTCAGTTTTTCACGATTGGTGGCCCAGCGCGAGGCGATGCCGAGCAGCAGGATCACGGCATCGTCTTCGCAGACCGCATCGTGGGCTTCCGCCATCTTCTGAATCAGCGCCGCGTAGCAGGCCAGGTTCTCGGGCGTCCGGTCCATATCGGCGTCAATATCGGCCTTGACCTTGAAATAAGTCCGGAACTCCGGATCGACGGAGAAAAAGGTGTAGTACCAGCGCGGCGAGCCGACCAGGATCACCGTGAGCTCGAGCGGGATGGGTACCGGCTGGGGTGCGCCGGCGATCTTGGCGCCGCCGTCCCGGTAAAGCTCTTCGATACGGATCTCGCGGTCGCGCAGGGCGCCTTTCAGGAATTCCCACACGGCCGAACTCTTGGCGATGTCTTGGGCTCGCAGTAGGAGGACTCCGCCGTTTGCACGGTGCAGGGCCCCCGGGCGGATCATCGTGAAATCCGTATGCAGGGCCTCACCTTCGTGGGCATACTCAATGGCACCGAACAGGTGTTCGTAGGTCGGGTTGGCCTCGAGGACGACATCCGGATGCTCGTCATCGGCATGATCGACGAGGAGGTTCACGCCGTAACGTCGTTCGGGCGAAATGTGCGCGTCTACATCGCCTTTGAACAAGGGGATATTGTCGAGGATGTCTTCCCGCATACCCTGAAGCCACGCAACGAGTGCCGGATGATCGGCAAGCTCCTCCTGCACGCCGTCAAGAATGGCATAGATGGCGTTCTCGGCGACCCGGCGGTTCAGGCCTTGGACATGACGCTGCAGGTCGGCCTGAAGTCGCGCCGCGCGCCTGCCCACGTCGCGCATGCGTTCGACAAAGGCCTCACCAGATTTGCGGAATGCCTCCTGCTGCTCCTCGGGCAACTGGTCCGGTTCGACTGGCTTGCCGTCGTCGCCGAGAGGATAAAGCTGCGGCCCTTGGGGGGTCTGGACGAGATCCATACCGGCACCCTGGGCATCGGTCCGGACCTCTTGCGTCATGCGCTCGATTTCCGCTTGCGGCCGTTCGGCCAAGGTCTTCACCTGGCTTTCGTATTCCTGGCTGCCGAAGACCGATGTCAGGGCCTCACGAAGCTTCGGGATCAGCGCCGACATAGTGGTGAGGAAGCCGCAGCCGGATCCAGCCGGGAGGCGCACCGGCAAGGGACGTCCCGGCGCCTGAAAATTATTGAGATAGAGCCAGTCGTCGGGCGGCGGCCGGGTCGTCACATGCTCCTGGACGAAGGCCAATGTCGACGTCATGCGGCCGCTCTGGTCTTCGCCAAGGACGAAGACGTTGAACCCGGAGTCCGTATCGAGGAGACCGAGTTCCAGCGCCTGCCGTGCCCGGCGGTGGCTCGAAAGCGCGAAAGTCTCGCCGCTACCGTAGGTCAGGCTTTCGGTAACAGGGAGGTCGACCTCCGCGGCGGTGAGTTTGCATGCAGTCATCGTGTTCTCTTAAGCCGTGGGGCCCAAGGTCTCCATCGAGTTCCAGTCCGGGGCCGCGGCGTCGCGTGGGTTGACCGGTTCGATGCAGACGTGGTCGGCGCCGGCGTCGAATTGGGCCTGGATATGGGCGAGGATCGCATCAGCCGAACCCCAGGACACAATGGCGTCAATGAACCGCTCGCTACCGCCGTCGGCGAGGTCTTCTTCCGAGAATCCCTGGCGCAGCCAGCTGTTCCGATAGTTGGGCAGTTGCAGATGCCGGCAGAGCGCGTGGGCAGCGGCTTGGCGTGCCGTGGCCGCATCAGATTCCAGGCAGATCTTCTGTTGCACGCAGAGCCAGCGATCGGGACCGAGGATGGCGCGTGCCGACGCCGTGTGTTCCGGCGTGACGCTGTAGGGCAGGGCGCCCTGGGTAAGTTCAGCCGACAGTGCTAGCATACGCGGGCCCAGGGCGGCGATGACGACCTGGGATTCGACATCGGGCGTCAGCAGTTCGGTGCCGGCCATGGCCTCCAGATAGGCCCGCATGGTTGCCACCGGTTTGCCGTAGTTGTGGCCGCGAATTCCTTCCACCGCCGGGGCGTGGGAGACTCCCAGCCCCATGATGAAGCGGCCGCCATAGAGCGCGTTCAGGGTGTCGTGAGCCTGGGTGGTCGACAGCGGATCGCGGGCGTAGATATTGGCAATGCCGCTAGCGATCTTGAGTGTGGTGGTCTGCGACAGCAGATGGGCGCCGAGCGAAAAAGCCTCATATCCGATGGCTTCCGGATACCACAGCGCCGTGTAGCCGAGCGCCTCGACCCGGTGCGCCAAGTCGTCCAGTTGTTCTTGCGGCAACCCGTTCAGGTTGTGCCATACGCCAAGTGTCTGACCTTTCATCGAGCCCGCCTAAATCTGAAGGGAAAACCGAGCCGCTATCGTAGGGAAGTTGATCGCCTTTGTCTCATGGCCGCGGTCAAAATATTGACGCGGTATCCGTTTCGTCTATGCCGGCCGCGCCACCCTAACCCTCCCTCCAGATACGGTGCCTCGCCTAGAGCAAATGATATTGTTGAGTTGGAAGCGACTCTGCTTCCAACTCAACAATATCATTTGCTCTCATATCAATGTGGTAGAGCAGATTCACGCGCCTAAATTGAACCACAATGTGATTCAGTTTAAACCGGATCTGCTCTAGAATACGGTGGCCGATGGACCACCAATCCGCATGCGGAACGGTCTATTTTTTTATGGCTTCGAGGAATCCATCGACAACGTCCTGGCTGACGTCGACCGTGTGCTCCGGTCCCGGAAATTCACCGCTCTGAACTTCGGCGACGAAATCCTTGAATGCCGCAATACGTGTCTTCTGCATTTCCTGACGCATGGCGTAGAGATCGCAGTACTGCTTGGCGTGACGCGGGAACGGCGGTTTGCCGTCGCCCAGAAGATCCTGGGCGAACAGGAGCTGGATATCGCCGCCGGATCCCGATCCGATCGATGACGTAACCAGCGTCGTGCGTTTCGAGAGTTCCCGCATGATCGGTACCGGGATAACCTCACACTCAACGCCCCAGGCTCCGGCGTTCTCGAAGTTCTTCATGTCCTGATGGATTTGCACCGCCTCTTCTACTGTCTTGCCCACCGCGCGCAGGCCGCCCGTCCAGGTGCTCTTCCGGGGAACCAACCCAGTATGACTCTGAACAGGAATGCCCGCCGAAGCCACCGCCTCGATGAATTCGAGACTCCATTGGCACATGATCGAGTCAGCCCCCGCCTCCATGGCATCGAAGGCGGCACGCAACGCCTCGGTCTTGCTGGCGTAGGCAGTCAACGCCAGGGCATAGGTCATGAACGTGTGGGGTGCTGCCTGGCGGCGTTCAAGCGTGGACTGAGGAGCCTTGGGATCAAACCGTATCTTAATAGTATCGATCCCCGCCTCTTCTGCCGCCACAGCTTCCTCGGGCGACTCCGGGTTGGTCTCGGCGAGTTGCCGCACGCCTTTGAGGTCTCGGAGGTCCTTGATTGTGTAGTTGCGCAGGCCATAGGCCCCCGTCATTGAGACGACCCGTTTGAGTGGGCGATCACCAGAGACTGGTGGTGGCACGACTGAACTGCGATCAACTGGAGCCATAGTCTTCTCCCTAATTCCGGCCCTGAGCCGTCAGGACAGGCTGCGGTCCGCTCTTGATCTCGAAGGTGCCGATCGGGAGCTTCCTGCAGGTGATCTTACGCCCTGCGTCAGACTTGTTGCGGCGCGCCGGCCTCACGTTGACGTGCGATGTCATTGTAATACTTGATCATATTCATATGCGTCTTGATCAAGCCTCTATCAGTATGAACCTTGTCACCGATGACCTCATGCAGAGCGGGCAAGGTGTGGAAGGGGACCATCGGCGAAATGTGATGCTCGGCATGGTAGTTCATGTTCCACACCACGGCTTCGAGCCACTTCCAGGTCAGGGTCGTCTGCGTGTTCTCCCGCAGATCGGGGCCTTCAGGAAGACCGCAGTGCTCGGTGAGGTTGTTCCAGCGACGGAAGGGCTCACCAATGAAGCGAGGCAACAGCCAGTAGATCACCGGCGCCCAGGAGCCAAAATAGATCGCGGTGGCGGCAATTGCGGCGTAGACGGCCCAGGTACACCGCGCCTCATTGAAGATGCGAGGCCATTCATCATCTGGAATGAAGTAGTGGTCCCCTGGTTCTTTGAGACCCAACGCGTGGCGACTCAACCAGATAAACTGCCGCTGCCAGTACGGAATCGTCATCGCGTAATAGAAGTACCCAGAGAGCTTGGGCGGTTCGGACATAATGATATCCGGACCCCTTTCATGGCCTCGAACCTGCGTGTAGGTGTGGTGCATGGCGTGCCGGTAGCGGTAGTAGATCGGCGTCCATATGTAGATCAAGGAAAGAAAACGGTAGACGGATTCATTCAGCCAGCGCGTCCGGAAGGGTGTGCCATGGCTGCATTCGTGAACCGGCGTGTAAATATTGACCATGACGAACGCATGCAACAGCATTGCCGGCACCACCCACCACGTACCCAGAGACAAGTACAGGAGCGCGCCACTCGCAATCAGCGCCGACATATGTACACCGAACCACGTCAGTGCGTGCCGATCCGTGCGCCGCGTGAACGGCTTCAACTCCTTGCGGGTAATGATGTTGTTGCGGCCAAATACTTGGTCGACAATGGGCTCAGCAGCCACTGTGAAACCCCTCCCGAAGTGCCAATAGCAGGCAGTTACATCGGCACCTCATTTTAAGGGTACCGTAAACTTTGGTCCATTTGGTCATCAGATGCCCAAGGGGAGTCTGCGTTCAACGTCCTCTCTCTACGGATGACGGATGACTGAAAGCCATCCTTGCCACACTCGGCCGAAGAAAAAAGGGGAGGGGTGATCCACCCCTCCCCGGCATATCCAAAGTGTCTGCCGCGCTTAGAGAACGCTGGCTTTCTCAAGGACCTGGATGAAGTCATCCGAACCCTGCTCTGCCAGCACACGGCGGGCACGGACCTTGTCGATCCCGGCACCAACTTTCGCCTGTTCCTGCCAGACGGCGACGGAGCCATCTCTCCACATACTCAATTCTTTTGGGGTCGGTTGATAGAATGTCGTGCCTTTGGCCTTGAGGCTCGCCACGGCTGCTTCGATCCATTGTAGATCGTAGACAAATATTGTCCTCTGAACGGCGTCTGCCGCCATGTCGACCGCCTTTTTGATCTCCGGCTTCAGACCCCGATAGAACTTTGCGTCCAGGAATATGCCGTATCCGGTCCAAGCCCCCCCGGTGAGGGTGACCTTGTTCGCGACCTCGTACATTTTTGTCGCTTCCAACGGTGGGGTCGGTATGTACAGGCCGTTGACGATATTTGCCTGAAGCCCCATGTAGAGTTGCGACCAGTCGTACGGAACGGGAACCGCCCCCCAAGCCTTGAACAGGTTGAAGGCGGCCGGACTCTTGGTCACCCGTATCTTGATCCCCTTCATATCGGCTGGTGTGCGGACCTCTTTCACGTTCTGAATGACTTGCCGGAATCCACCATATCCATTCATCGTGAGCATATGAACGTTCATGTTTTTCTCTGCGCCGACATTCAATTCATCACGTAACCAGTCGGTAGCGATCTGATTTGCCCAATGCGCATCCTTGAACACGTATGGGAGATTGACGAGTTCGATATCCGTCCCTAATGCACCCGCATTTTCCGTTGAGCAGGTCGCTATCTGGATCAGGTTCTGCGCCATTTGCTCGAGACAGACCTGCTCGCTGCAGAGTCCGGTCAGAATCTGGGGCTCCACCTTGATCTGATTGCCGGAAAAGCTCTCAAGGCGCGGAATGAAAATATTGTTTATGGCGTGATACGTAGAGCTCGTTTTTTGGACAATGGAGCCGAGGACCCATGTCTCTGCGGCATTGCTGGACTTCACCGTAAAAGTACTGCCCGTGAACGCCATGGCGCCGACGGCAGCGTAAATTCCTAATTTCTGGAATAAACGCATGAATTGACCTCCCTGTGTTGCTTGTCAAACTGCTTTGGCGGAGACACCTCACTCTAAGTACAAGACGGATGCAAGTGTAATTTTATGATTCCTGCGATGGCGCCAGATGCCTCAAGACTGCTACCGTTACCGGCGACGGGAAGGAACAATTTGTGAGATCCCGGTCTACACCCGAGGGGAAATGATGTCCAACAGCATTCCCGTGATCGATATCTCCGACTTCATGGCCGGATCCGAAAAGGCCCTTCGGGAAGTAGCGGATCAGGTCCACGACGCCCTGACCACGGTCGGTTTCTTCATACTGACCGGGCATGGCGTGCCGCAGGCCAAGGTCGACCGCACCTTCGCGGCGGCGGCACGACTGCACGATCTGCCCATGGCCAAAAAGCTCGACTTGAAGATGAACGAGCACAACAACGGCTATATGGCGATGGGCCGCTATGCGATCACGAGCGTCTCGAACGTTGCTGACAACGATAAACCCGACCTGAACGAAGGCTTCTTTATCCGGCGGGAGCGGCCCGCCGATGATCCGGTATACACGTCGGGACGGCGCTTCCTTGGTCCCAACCGGTGGCCCGACGAGGCCGACCTGCCCGGGTTTCGCGCTGATGCTCTCGACTACATCGACACCATCGAAATGTTTGCGCAACGCTTCCTGCCCGTTGCTGCGGTGTCGCTGGACCTGGCGCCAGATTGGTTCGCTCCGTTCTTTGCCGAAAGCTACTACTCGCTGCGCCTGAATCACTATCCGCCGGCCGAGGCGGAAGAGAACCAGTTCGGCATCGCGCCGCATTCGGATAGCAACTTCCTGACCTTCCTTCCCCAGAGTGAAATTCCCGGCTTGCAGGTGCGCATGCCCGACGAGACATGGCTGGACGTGCCATATGTCCATGGCTCCTTCGCAGTGAATTCCGGCCGCATTCTGCAGCGCTGGTCGGACGGCCTGTTCAAGGCGACGCCGCATCGCGCACCGCCTCGCCTCGGGGGCCACCGCTATGCGATTCCCTTCTTCTTCGGTCCGTTTTGGGACGCGGCGATAGAATGCCTACCGGGCTGCAGCGGCCCGGACAATCCCGCGCAATGGCCGCCAACGACGTACGGCGAGATGCTGACCGACTTTTACGACGCCAACTACGACTATAAGGACCAGGAATCAGCCGTCGCGTAAGACGTCGTCCATCATGCCCGCACCGCTCTCACATAATCGCGACATGGCCGGTCAGGTTGCGTTCGTCACCGGCGCGGCGCGAAACATCGGCGCCGCCGTCTGCCGGTCGCTGGCCGACGCGAGGGTCGATATCGTGGCGACTGATGTGCTGGATTGTGCCGATACCGTGTCGGACGTCGTGCAACGTGGCCGCCGCTGCGTTGGGGTTGAGCTGGACGTCAGGGATCGCGATGCCGTTGGCGTGGCGATCGACGGTACCGTGAAGGATTTCGGGCGGCTGGACATCGTGGTTTGCAGCGCCGGCATCATGCCGCCAGGCGGCATGAACTGCAGCGCCGAACAGTGGGAGCGGGTCATCAAGATCAACGTTGATGGCACCTATCACTGCATCGCGGCGGCGTGGCCGCACATGGTGGCCGCGTCGTACGGAAAGATCGTGACCATCGCGTCGGCGGCCGGACACCAGGGCGGCATAGCCGGGCCTGAGTATTCGGCGTCGAAGGGTGCCATCATCGCCCTCACTAAGCACACGGCGCGCTACGGCGGAAACCACAACATCTACTGCAACACAGTGTCGCCGGCCATCATTGCCACCGATCTCAACGCCGACTTCGACCGGCCACCGGTCGAACGCGTTCCGCTGGGGCGTTACGGGGAATCCGAGGATGTCGCCGAGCCGATCCGGTTCCTGTGCTCGCCGGCGTCAAACTACGTGACGGGCGTCGTGATCCCCATTGCCGGCGGATTTTTCCTCGGGCTATAGGGATCACGGCGCATATCGACGCAGTGCATCGCGATAGTTGCTGTGTTAGTCGGGGGCGGTAGCTATGGCACTAATTTCGACCGCGCCACCGTAGGCAATGTCGGCAACACCCACGCCGACGGAAATGGGCGGGTCTTTGGGAAAATACTCGCGGCGAATGCGCTCGAGAATCGGCCAGTCGCGCTCGCGGTGGGTGAAGTACATGGTCAGTTGGACGATGTCCTCCATGGTGGCGCCATGGACCTCAAGGGCCGTCTTGAAGTGCTCGAAGATGATGCGGATCTCTTCCTCCACCGTCTCGCCGAGAACATGGGTATGGGGACGTGTTCCGAGCGCGCCGACGAAGATGAACGGCCCGCTGCGGATGGCGTCCGAGCGCCAGCCCTGTTTCGTGTGATGGCCCGCCGGTGAATTGACCTCGTCGTGAAGCTCGTAGCCGGGAATCTCCTTGACGACTTTCCTCATGATCGTTCCTCCTTTGTTGAATTTCAGTGAGATAAATAGAGCGGGCTGAAGTTGTTCCAGTCCCTCGGAAAATTTGATTTGTCAGCCTAAGCCGCGGCCCGATGGCGGCAGAAGCAGGACGCCTTGATCGGCACGTCGGCGCGGGCCACGGCCTTGTCGAGGAGCAACTTAACCTGCCGTGCCTCGATGGTCTCGCCGCGCTGGACCAGACACTCGTGCAAGCCATGCAGGCTCCAGACATTGCCCGGGTGCTGGCAAGCACGGCTCAATGTGGCATCCAGGCCAAGGTCTGCTCGATAAACGGCCTCCGCTTCCTCAAAGTGTCCTTGCTCCAACAAAAGTGCCCCCAGGGCGTGACGGGCTGGCTGCATCCAGCCCCAGGGCTCGTCATAGGGCAGGTTGTCATCGAGTTCAACCGATCGGCGGAGACGCTCAAAGGCGGCCTCGTGGTCGCCCTGGTGGTAGTCCATTTCGCCCAGCAGCATGTTCTCGGCGATCTGCAGGATGTCGTGGCAGGTGTTGTTGAAGAGCATGCGGCTCTCGGGCACGCGGTCCCGGGCGGCGAGAAACTGGTCACGCTCCGCCTCGGCCGGCTTGCCGGTGTTGGCCAAGGCGACGGTGCGGGCGTAGCGCATCATCGCGGTTGTCATGCAGTAAAGCTCCGAATCCTCGGGCAGGTCCTGGGCGAGAATGTCGTGCCAGCGGCCAAACCGGATCAGCACGTGTTGCTTCATGGGAATGAAGGCCTCGAGCCAGTCGGCCATTGGGCGCAGGATCGTCTCGGGCAGGTTCGCGACCAACTCATCGGCGGCCTCGAGCGCCGGGCCCGGTTGACCCAGGAACATCGCCCCGTAAATCTTGAAGTGATAGTTGTGACAGCGGTAGAGCGAATAGAAATTCTCCGCCCCGGCCCGTTCCAAGAACTTGCGGTCTGCGATGGTTGCCGCGTGGTTCCGTGAGACGACGTTCTGGTAATCGCCGCACAGCACGTCGATATGCGTGGCCATATGCAGCAGATGACCCGCTTCGGGAACCAAGGTGCTCAGACGGTCGCC
>Ga0315339_1001482_pt1 | contig 20641 bp, 19 predicted proteins | sample ASW17metaG_FD_204514 | JGI IMG/M metagenome (GOLD analysis project Ga0315339, IMG submission 204514) | Ammonia-oxidizing marine archaeal communities from Pacific Ocean, United States - ASW #17 | ecosystem: Environmental > Aquatic > Marine > Oceanic | place: USA: California | collected 2016-12-05
AATGGCGAAGGATCTCCGGCCCCAATCGCCTGCCCGAAGTGATCAAAGGGGTTGAGTTCAGAGACGGGATCAAGCAACTTAACCAAGCCGCCTGAACACGCCGTCACCAACTTTTGGGCATAACTCCTTGTCGTCGGAAATTCACAATCAAGACCAGAACTCGTGATATGAAAACTTCCCGCCCTATCGTTGGGCATCGCGTCCGAATACAACCTATAATATACTAAACTATTAACCGAAGGTTGCAGGGTGTTTTCCACCCAACAACATGAACGCGAGCTGAACGCCCTCTCAGTGGAGGCTAGTGCTGGATAGACGCGGCGTCTGTGACATTGGTCACAGCCACATTGGTCGTGTGGTGGGGGGTCACTCGCTTTTGAGCAGATCAGCTAGCGTCAGCGCGACAATCTCGGTAGCGGAGCGCAGATCGGACAGTTGCAGATGCTCATCGGCGCCATGAGCATTGGCCTCAAGGATCGAGCGTGGTCCCGCACCATAGAGAATTGTTGGAATGCCGGCCGCCGAATAATGACGGGCATCAGTGTAAAGCGGTACGCCGGTTGGCTCGACTGCAACGCCTAGCACCGCCATTGCGTTCCGGCTGACGATATCGACGAGTAGCCCTACCCCGTCGAGAGGCTTCAATGGCTCGGCGAGCATGACTTGCCGGCATTCAACGTCAATGTCGGACCTGTCGGTGACTGCCGACTCAATCAGTTTTATCAAATCGGCCTCAACCGCCTCACCGTTTTCCTCGGGAATAATCCTCCGGTCGAGGCGAAAAACAATTCTATCGGGCACAACATTGGTGTTGATCCCACCCGAAATTAGTCCAACCGTGATCTGCGGCGAGCCGATACCCTTTTCGCCACTGACAATGCCGGCGAGCCGCTTACGTTCCTCATAGATAGCCGCCAGGATCGGTACTGACGCCTCAAGCGCATCCGCACCGGACGACGGCATGGCGGCATGGGCTTGTCGTCCGCGCACGACAATTTCCAAATGCAGGCACCCATTATGCGCGACGGTGACGGCATAGGAGAACCCGGCGGAGATGGCGTAATTGGCTTTAGTCAGGCCCTGTTCGATGAGCCGCCTGGGGCCAATCATGCCGCCGGCTTCCTCATCATAAGTAAAATGAAGCTCGACGCCGCCATTGAGAGCGAGGCCGCTTTTTTCGAGCGCCAGCAGCGCGAAGGCATAGGTCGCGAAGTCCGATTTCGACACCGCAGCCCCGCGCCCATAAAGGGCTCCGTCCTTCTCAATCGCGCCGTAAGGGTCGAGCGTCCAGTCTTCGCCGGGAGGAACCACATCGCCATGGGCATTGAGCGCAACAATCGGGCCGATCCCTGCCCCAAAGCTTTTTCGCACAATCAAATTGGTGGCGCTGATCATTCCGTTTTTTTGCGCAAGATCGCCCGGAACCGGATGGCGCTCAACGAGAAAACCAAGTTCTTCAAGTCCCGCCGCCGCGACCTCGGCGTTTGGCCGGCAATCCCCCGGCGGATTGTCGCTCGCCACCCGGACTAGCGACTTCAGGAAATCGACCTCACGCAGCCAGTTTTCTTCAATGATCTGTTGGATCATTCGCTGTTCCCTTTAGCAATCTCAAGAATTGTCCTGACCAGCGCCTCGACTGCGTATCCCATGTCGGCAACCGATACGTGCTCCAGCGGACTGTGGCTGATGCCGGCACGGCAGCGCACGAAGATCATGCCGATATCGGTGAGATGGGCCATGGCAAGACCGTCATGACCGGCACCGGACATCAGCTGCGGGGGCTTGGGCCCACCCAATTCTCCGATCGCCGAACTAATCGCGGCGCGAAGCCACGGCGCACACACAACGACGGACTTTTCGTGGACGGTCTCAATGCCAATAACCACGCCGCGACGAGCGCCAATCTGATGCAGGCGCTCGCGCAGAGTCGCTACCGCGTGGGCACGCGCCTCGTCCGACTTCGCGCGGACATCAAGGCTGAGCAAAGCATCGCCGGGAATAACGTTTACCGCACCAGGGCTGATCGAGATTTCGCCAACCGTAATTACGAGTTCGTCTCTGTGTCCGCTGTGCGCAAGCTGCTCGACCATGGTTATGACTTCAGCGGCGCCGGCAAGGGCGTCTCGACGAAGTGCCATTGGGACGGTTCCGGCGTGTCCCGCCTCGCCGGAGACACGGATGCGATGGCGGCTCTGGGCAGCGATTGCGGTGACGACACCAAGCGGCTCGTCGGATTGATCGAGGATCGGACCTTGTTCGATATGCACCTCGAGATAGCCAATAATCTCGTCGGCCCGATAGGCTTCCGAGTGTAGCGCATCCGGGTCGCAGCCGAAGTCGAGCAGCGCATTTCTAAGAGTTTCCCCAGCGTGATCGGTAGTTTCAAGGATAGAGGGGTCAATATTTCCCGATATGGCTGACGAACCGATCAGGGTTTTGGGAAAACGCACGCCCTCTTCGTCACCGAACGCTATGATTTCTAGGCCGAACGGCAACGCGATGCCGCGCGCACGGAGTTCTTCAATCGCGAGAATTCCCGCCACGACACCGAAACTGCCGTCATAGCGGCCACCATCAACGACCGTATCGATATGCGAGGCTATGAGCAGGCGCCGCGCCGATCGCGAACCGGCACGGCCGGCCGGCAGGCGCCCGTGCATGCTTGCCGCTGAATCCATGCGCACCGATAAACCGGCTCGGCTCATCCACTCGCCGACCAGTTCGCTCGCCTGCTTGTGTTCGGGGGTCAGATAAAGCCGCGTCAGTCGATCATCTCCCGCCGAAATCGACGCCAGCGCTTCGATCATCGTCCGGGCGCGTTCGCCAATTGGGTGCGGATCGAATTCGCTCACGGAGAGACCCGTTCTTCGATCCGAAATACGACGATTTGAACGACCTGTCTGATCGCAGTGAAAAACTCTGCTTCGGGGTCGTTGTCGAGGCGCTGTTCGAACGATCGAAGGATGCCGTGCTTGTCGATCCCCTTAACCGCCAGAATAAAAGGGAAGTCGAATTTTTGCCGATAGGCATCATTGAGTTTAGTGAAGCGCGCAAACTCATCCGCCGTCAAACGATCGAGCCCGGCACCCGATTGCTCACGCTTGGAAGCCTCGGCAAGCTCACCGTCGATTGCTGCCCGTCCGGCAAGATCGGGGTGGGCGCGGATCAAGGCAAGCTTTTCCGGCTCTCCTGCGTCAAAGACGGCGTCGATGAATGCTTCCGTCATGGCCCGCCGATCGGCAAAAGGTCGCGAGCCCATCGCTTTCTCGGCAACCCAAGGCGCGTGCTCGGCAACATCGCCAAAAACCGTGACGAAGTCCCCGGCGCCAAGCAAATTTACCGTGTCGAGTGTAATTGGAAATTCGCGCATCGCCGGTTCATCGTTGAAGTTACCACGCTTGTCTAGTTTCTCAGGATCCAGGCGCCAAGCTGATCGCGTTCCGCCCGCGTCATGCCAGACTCATTGCCAAGCGGCATCGCGTCGCCGAAAACCGTCTGGGCCAATATTTGGTCGCGGTGCCGGCGAATATCATCGAGGTCTCTAAGGATGACATCCTTGGGTGGCGCGTCAAATCCGTCATAGCTTGGATATTGCACGTGGCACATTGCGCAATGCGTGCCGACAATCCGCAGGGCATCGGCATCACCAACCTCGATTCCGGCGAAGGAGCCATCGCCTCGCGGCGCGGTAAGAAAGATTGCCACCGCAAGGGCGATTGCCGCCACCGGCAGCGACCAGACGAACTTGCCGAGAGGGTCACCTGCTTCATGGCGGTTCAAGAAACGCTGTATGGAGCCACCCATGACGACAATCAGGGCGACGAGCAGCCAAGCGTGAGGGTGACTGGTCAATAGCGGATAATGACCGCTGACCATCATAACAAGGACCGGTAAGGTCAGATAATTGTTGTGGACGGAACGCTGCTTGCCGATGGCGCCAAGGCGCGGGTCGGGTGCCTGCCCGGCAATCAGGGCGGCGGTGATCTTCTTCTGGTTCGGAATAATGATTCCGAAAACATTGACCGCCATGATCGTCCCGACGAACGCGCCGACGTGAATAAGCGCGCCACGACCCGAGAAAACTTGCGAGAAGATCCATGCCGCGCCGACAATCAGGCCAAACACTACGCTGGCGAGAAGCATGGTGTTGCCTCCGATTCGCGACTTGCACAGATAGTCGTAGACGAACCAGCCGACGATCAGACTGACGATTGAAATGGTGATCGCCTGCGAAGGTAACAGCGGCAGCACCGATTGGCTGATCAAAAAGACGTCGGCGTTCCAGTAATATTGGAGGACAAGAAGAAAAAATCCGGTGACCCAGGTCAGATAGGCTTCCCATTTGTACCAAACCAAATCGGGTGGCAATTCCTTCGGCGCAGTAACGAATTTCTCGACATGATAAAAGCCGCCGCCGTGAACTTCCCAAGCGGTGCCGGCGACGCCATCGCGCATATTTTCGCGTTTGCGAAGACTGAGATCGAGCGCGATGAAATAGAACGACGTGCCGATCCACCCGATGCCGACGATCAGGTGAGCCCAGCGAACGAGAAGATTCAGCCAGTCGATGGCAAAACTGGACATTTGGAAATTGTATCGGCGCGCCCCGAAAATCGAAGCGCGCCCATCCCAGGATTGTTGAGCTGCCTATTGTGGCACTTGTCCGTCGACACCCTGCACGTACCAATCCATGCCCAACAGCTCGCCGTCAGGAATTACGACGCCCTCGGCATATCTTTCGACACCTTCCTGATCGAATATCGGACCGGTAAAGGGATGGAATTCTCCCGAAGATATCTTCGCCTCGATATCCCTGGCCGCCGCAGCGACTTCTTCAGGCATGTTGGTGTAGTCGGACATATGCACCGTGCCCTCTTTAAGACCGTCCCAACCACTTTCGGATTTCCATGTCCCGTCCAACACCGCGTTTGCGCGCGCAATGTAATAGGGCCCCCATTTGTCGACGATAGCCGTCAATTGCGCCTTGGGAGCGGCGTGGTACATGTCGTGCGCCTGACCGAAGCCAAGCAGACCACGTTCCTGAGCGATCTGTAGTGGTGCGGTCGAGTCCGTGTGCTGTGTAATGATATCGACGCCCTGGTCGAATAGCGCCTTGGCGGCGTCAGCCTCTTTGGCCGGGTCCATCCAGGTGAACACCCAGACGATTTTCAATTTGAAATCAGGATTGACCGACTGAGCACCAAGCATGAATGAATTGATCCCCATGATGACTTCGGGAATTGGAATCGACACAATGTAGCCAGCTACGCCTGCTTTCGACATTTTGGCGGCAATCTGTCCGGTGATGTAACGGCCCTGATAAAAGCGCGCATTATAATTCGTCACATTCTCCGAACTCTTGAAGCCTGTTGCGTGCTCGAATTTCACATCCGGAAATCGTTCAGCAACTTTGAGCGTTGGATCCATAAAGCCAAAAGATGTTGTGAAAATCAGGTCATTGCCGTCGCGCGCCAACGCTTCAATTGCACGCTCAGAATCCGCACCCTCTTTGATGTCTTCTATGAATGCGATCTCGACATTATCACCAAGGGCTTTCTTCAGTTCTTGGGCACCATCCCAGTGGCCCTGCGTCCAGCCGCCATCATTTTTTGGACCGACATTGATGAAGCCGACTTTCAGTGGGTCCTGCGCATAGGCGCTGCCGACGCCAAGGGCAAGCGTCAGTAGCGCTGCCGCCGTCATGAGTTTTCTAAGCATTGGGTTTCTCCCTGTTGAAATATTCGCACTCGTTCGCGCCGCCTTGATCGTGATACTGCCGGACTGGCACCGTGGTCCGCAAGGCATCCAGATCACTATCCCCTACCGATCCGGCACAAATGATTGGCCAAGGCAGGCCGGCGTGTTGGATCTCATCAACGTCCTGTTGCCGGAAATCAACACCAGGACGACGATCGTCGTGAGATAGGGAAGGCTCGTGAGGAGTTGTGACGGTACACTGACACCAAGCGCCTGAGCGTGAAGTTGGAGAATACCAACCGCACCGAAGAGAAGCGCGCCAATCGCCAGCCGGGCTGGTAACCAGGTCGCAAATACAACCAGCGCCAGTGCGATCCATCCGCGCCCAGCGGTCATGTTTTCAAGCCATTGGGTTGTATAGACCAGAGACAAATAACCGCCGCCAAGGCCTGCGCAGCCGCCGCCGAACAGAACTGCAAGAAAACGTACCCGCATTACGCTGTATCCAAGTGCATGCGCCGAGGTGTGATTGTCGCCAACAGCGCGCAAGATTAGCCCGCCGCGACTACGAAACAAGAACCAGGATACTGCAACCGTTAGAGCCACCGCCAAATAGACCAGCGGATCATGCCCGAATATGATCGGCCCGATGAACGGAAGATCGGTCAGGATGGGAATATCGATCGGCTGAATCTTAATTCCGGCGACGCCGGCGAACGGGTCTCCGATCAAGCCCGAAAGCCCTAGCCCGAGCAAAGTCAATGCCAAGCCCGTTGCAACCTGATTGGCGACAAATAGTAGCGTAACCAACCCGAATAAGGCAGCCATTGCCATGCCGCCACCTATCGCGGCGATAACACCGATTATTGGACTTCCCGTCAAAAATGTAGCACCGAATCCGCATACGGCGCCCATGATCATCATGCCTTCGACACCGAGATTAATTACGCCCGACCGCTCGACCACCAGTTCACCAAGAGCGGCCAGGAGTAGTGGCGTCGAGGCGGTGACGATCGTTAAGATGATGGCTTCAACCGTGCCCATCTACCACCCGCGCTGTTTGCAGTTTTCTAGGTCTGACAAAGCGGACCCGGTAAAGGATGAAAGTATCGCAAGCCAGAACAAAAAATAGCAACATTCCCTGGAAAACTCTCGCAATCTCAGCAGGCAGACCAAGCACGATTTGTGCATTCTCACCACCGATATAGGTCAGCGCCAATACGAACCCGGCAACCAGAATTGCCAGCGGGTTCAGGCGCCCAAGAAACGCAACGATGATCGCGGTAAACCCGTAACCCGGCGAGATGACCACATCGAGCTTGCCAATCGGCCCGGCGACTTCGCCAATCCCGGCCAGGCCAGCGAGACCACCGGAAATAAGAAATGTAATCAATATTACCCGGTTGCGGCTGAACCCGGCAAACGCGCCGGCGCGCGGCGCTTGACCAAGAACACTGATTTTAAAACCGGTTATGGTTCGGCCCAGCAAAAACCAACCGGCCAGAACGACGATGACGGCCAAGAGGAGCCCGAGATGCATTCGACTACCCTCCACAAGGATGGGCATCGTCGCAGCATCAGAAAACTCAAGGCTCCCGGGAAAGCCATAACCTTTCGGATCGCGCCATGGTCCCCGCACCATCCAATCAAGAAGGCTCAGAGAAACGTAGACCAGCATCAAGCTGGTTAGAATCTCGTTGGTGCCGAAACGTATCTTGAGCAACGCCGGAATTGCCGCAAAGACCATGCCGCCGGCGATTCCCATGATCAGCATCAGCGGCAAAGTCGCAAAATTCTGAAACTCTGGTGCCAAAATTGGTAGTGCAGATCCAGCTATGGCACCAAAAGTGAACTGTCCCTCGGCGCCAATATTCCAGTTGTTGGCCAGATAGCAGAGAGACAACCCGACGGCGATGAGCACGATCGGTGCCGCCTTGACTAGCAACTCCTGCAATGACCAAACCTGCGTCAAAGGCTCAATGAAATAGACGTAAAGCCCCCTCAACGGGTCGATGCCGATTACCATGAAAATCACAAAGCCAACGGCAACCGTCAGCCCAATCGCCACGACCGGCGACAAGAACGCCATAGCAAGGGACCGCTCCGGCCGTCGTATGAGCTCAATGCGCAAGGGCTTCCCCTTCCCCATCCTCTCCAGCGCCGCCCATCAACAATCCGATGTCCTCACGGGTAACATCGCCCGCGGCGCGCGGTTCTGAAAGATGTCCTTTCGAAATCACGGCTACACGGTCTGAGATTTCCAATATTTCATCAAGATCCTGACTTATCATCAGCACGGCCGATCCTGATCGGGCAAGGTCGACCAGCGCCTGACGGATGGTGGTCGCAGCCCCCGCATCGACGCCCCATGTCGGTTGACTGACGACAAGGACGTTGGGTTTTCGGTCGATCTCCCGACCGACGACAAATTTCTGCAAATTTCCACCAGACAGCGCCGAGGCTTCGGGATCAGGCCCTCCCTTGCGTACATCAAACGTCTCGGAAACCCTGATTCCAAGCATTTTTGCCACGCCGGAAAAAATCACGCCGGCTCGAACCAAGCGGTCGCCGGTGCTGTGACGCGTGAGGGTAATATTGCTCGATAATGACAGCCCGGGAACCGCACCGTGGCCGAGCCGCTCCTCGGGCACGAATGCGACGCCAGATTCGCGTCTCGCCGTCACATTGAGATGACCGCTCGCCTTATCGTTGAACACCACCGAGCCAGGATTGGACGCCAGTCTCTCACCGGAAAGCGCCGCAAAAATCTCATCTTGCCCATTGCCGGCGATCCCGGCGATGCCAACAATTTCTCCAGCCCGCACATCGAGCGATATATCATGTAGATCGACGGCGAACGGCGACGGTTTGGGCATCGAAAGATCGCGGATCGACAGACCAATAGCAGCACTTTCTTCGGCCATTGGCGACGCATTCAGCTCACGAATCTCAGCGCCGACCATGAGGCTTGCCAATCGCGCAGCGCTCTCCTGCTGGGGATCGCATTCGGCCACGACCTTGCCGTGGCGAAGGATCGTTGCGTGGTGGCAAATCGTTCGAACCTCCTCGAGGCGGTGGCTGATATAAAGAACCGACACGCCCTCGGCGGCGAGCCGCTTCAGCGTTATGAACAAATCCTCCGCCTCCTGCGGCGTCAGTACCGAGGTCGGTTCATCCATTATGATGAGTTCCGGCTCCTGAAGGAGGCAACGGACGATCTCGACCCTTTGCCGCTCGCCGACCGACAAGTCGGCGATAACGCTGGCCGGGTTGAGCGGCAGTCCATATTCGGCGGAGACATCCTTGATCTTGGTTTGCAGGGCGGCCATCGGTAGTAAGTCTTCAAGCGCCAGCGAAATATTTTCCGCTACGGTTAGCGCGTCAAACAGCGAGAAATGCTGGAAGACCATGCCGATGCCGAGGCGCCGGGCGTCGCCCGGACTGCCGATCAAAACCGGCTCCCTTTTCCAGCGTATTTCGCCGGATGTGGGCTGCAGCGCGCCATAGAGAATCTTGACCAAAGTCGATTTGCCCGCACCGTTTTCTCCAAGCAGGGCGTGAATCTCACCCTTTCGGATAACGAAATCGATGTTGTCGTTGGCCCGCAGCGAGGCAAAATCCTTGGTAATACCGACAGCCTCCAGGGTCGACTGGGTGCGTGGCCGGTTTGACTGGTTTTCTGGTTTCAGTGCTGCGCTCGTGTCCATGCGCAACTATCCAAAAACGCTGCGAATGGGGGCGAGATAGTGCCGGGCCGGATCGGCGCTCGCCGCACGCAGCGCCTCATCGTGGATGAGAAGTTGCGCCGCGGTGGCGGCCGCGATTATCGCCGGTGCTTTCGACTTTATTCCGCCGACCCCGATCGGGCAAACCAAGTCGGCAACGCGCGCCGGTGCAATGCCGGCATCTTCGAGCCGCTTATCGAAGCGGGCCCTTTTCGACCGCGATCCGATAAGTCCAATATAGTCGAAGCGTTGGTCCGACAGGGCGGCACCAACCAGCGCCAGGTCGAGCGGGTGGCTGTGAGTCATCACCAGGACGAAGGTCCCGGCCACAGCATCTTGGATGGGGGCCACCGGATCGTCGAGGTGCTTGGTAACGACATTTGTAGGTACGTGCGTCGGGAACGCGTCTGGCCGGGAATCAATCCAGGTCACGGCAAACGGCAACTGAGCGAGCGAAAGCACCATTGCCCGACCGACATGCCCGGCGCCGAACAAAAGCAGCGGTCTGAAATCCTCGCCGAAACCTTCGATCAACGCGCCATCATACCAGGCAGCACTTCCAGGTGGACTATTCAAATCCTCGACAACCTCACGACTAACCCCTCGTTTAGTTGAAACGCTGGCGCTGGTAACGAATATCCCGGTCGCCTCGCGCGCCGCCAGATTGTCGACCATGGCGCTTTCCTCGTCGCCAATCAATTCAACAATCAGCTCGACGTGACCGCCACAGCACTGGCCAAGACGGGGGCCTAGCGCGAAACTCAGCATTTCGGCCCGCGGCGCCGTCGAGTTTGCAAGTGCGGACCGGGCCAATGCGATCGCCCGCCATTCCAGCGCACCGCCTCCGATTGTACCGGTGAAAGTGCCATCGGGATTGACGAGCAGTCTGGCGCCGGCCTCACGCGGCGCCGAACCTTTCGTCGAGGCCAAGGTCACCATTGCGACTTTGCCATGCCGGTCGAGCTCTTTGCGAAGACGCTGCCAGATGCGCATCACCCCTCGCCACCGGTGGTCGCTCTGACCGCCCGCATGATCGAGCCAGGTGTTGCCGGCGCATCGAGACGCGGCATTACCGCCGGCTTTAGACTGGCGATAGCGTTACTGATCGCCGAGAAAACCGAGATCGCCAGCATCAGGGGTGGCTCACCAACAGCTTTTGAGCGGTAAAGCAATTTCTCACGATCCTCACCGGATTCGAACAGCGATACGCGAAAATCATCTGGAAGATCGGAGGCGGTCGGAATCTTGTAAGTCGAGGGACCATGCGTCATCAGTTTTCCGGCCGGATCCCAGACCAGTTCCTCGGTCGTCAGCCAGCCCATTCCCTGAATGAAGCCACCCTCGATCTGGCCGATGTCGATCGCCGGATTGAACGATTTACCCACATCATGGAGGATATCGGCCCGGTCAACACGCATTTCACCGGTCATTGTATCGATGGTGACTTCCGAACATGCCGCACCATAGGCGAAATAGTAAAATGGCTGACCGGTCGCCTTTTCTCGATCCCAGAAAATCTCGGGCGTGCTGAAAAAACCGGTCGACGATAACGGCACCCGTGCCACGTAAGCGGCATTGGCGACCTCGCCCAATTCGACCGCCTCATTGCCGATCACAACCTTGCCGTCGCGAAAATCAATCAGATCGCGGGTGACCTTCCACTTTTGCTGAATGAAACCGTAAAGATTTTCCTTGATCGCTCGGCATGCGGCAATCGCCGCCTGGGCATTCAGATCGGTACCGGACGAGGCGGCGGTCGGCGATGTATTGGGGACTTTCGCCGTTGACGTCGCGGTGATTTCCACACTGTCGACTCCAACGCCAAACTCTTCAGCGACGGCCTGCGCCACCTTAACGAAGAGCCCCTGCCCCATCTCGGTGCCGCCGTGATTGAGCGTGATTGAACCGTCACGATAAAGGTGTACGAGCGCGCCAGCCTGATTGAGATGCATGAGGGTAAATGCGATGCCGAACTTCACCGGCGTCAGTGCCAGCCCCTTCTTGAGAACCGGACTTGATGAATTGAAACCGGCGATTGATTTTCGCCTCGTCCAATAATCGCTGGTCTTCTCGAGTTCTTCGACAAGTTTTGGAAGGATGTTGTCTTCCACCCGCATATTGTAGGGCGTGCGATCGCGACCAATGTCGCCGTAGAAATTGGCCTTCCTTACCTCCAGCGGATCGCGGCCGAGCTCATAGGCTATACGGTCCATCATGTGCTCGGCGAAGACCATGCCCTGTGGGCCGCCGAAACCACGGAAAGCCGTGTTCGACACTGTATTCGTCCGCAGCCGCCGACTGCGAATGCGGGTGTTTGGATAGAAATAGGCATTGTCGGCGTGGAACATCGTCCGGTCGACGACACCCATCGTCAGATCTTCAGAATGACCGCTGCGGGCATTGAAAGTGACATCGACCGATCGCACGGTGCCGCTCTTGTCGAATCCGGCGGCATAGTCGATCCGGAAATCGTGACGCTTGCCAGTCATGATCATGTCATCGTCGCGATCAAGGCGCAGCTTACACGGCGCTCCGGTGACATGAGCACCGAGCGCGGCCAACGCCGCCCACTGCGTCGCTTGGCTTTCCTTGCCGCCAAAGGCACCGCCCATTCGCCGGACTTCAACCGTTACCGCGCTCTGAGGACGGTTAAGCATTTGCGCCACAACATGCTGGACTTCGGAAGGGTGTTGGGTCGATGAGTGGACAACCATAGTGCCGTCCTCACCGGGCACCGTTAGAGCGACCTGACCCTCAACATAAAAATGTTCTTGTCCGCCGACACGTAGTTCGCCGGTTATCTGGCGTGGCGCGCGCTTAATCTCCTCGTCTACATCACCGCGCTCGAAGAGGTAGTCGGGATGCAGCGTAGTTTCGGCGGCAAGAGCATCGTCGACATCGATCACCGGCATGGCCGGCGCCGTTCCAATCCTTGCCAGAGGGACAGCGTGGCGTGCAAGGAGGCGGGTCTCGGCGACGACGGCAAAGATTACCTGGCCAAAAAATTTAACCTGGTCCCGCGCGATGATCGGATCGTCGTCAATCCTCTTCGGACTTACGTCATTTGCACCGGGAATTTCCGCGGCGGTGAGTACGGCGACGACGCCAGGCGCTTTCTTGACCGCTTCAAGGTCAAGAGTGGCAACACGTCCGGCGGCCGCCGGTGCGAAGCCAGGCACCACGTGCAGCGTGCCGTTGGGTTCGCGGATGTCGTCGACATAGACCGCCTCGCCCGTAACATGTTTGAGCGCGCTATCATGGGCCAATGGCGAACCAACGACGGCCAGCGACTCCTTTTCGCCCGTGTCGCTATCCGACGTCATCGTCCTGCCTTTCGCGCCTGCCAATGATCCGAGTGCGGCTCGTCGGTGTGCCAGCCGCTTCGATCAGCGCCTTACCAAGTAGTGCGTGAGCGGTTTCGGTCCGGTAGCGACGACTGGCCCGAAGGTCATCGATCGGCGAGAAATCGTTTCGTAATGCTTTGAAAGCTTCCGACCATGCCTGTGAATCGTTGAGCTTGGTTCCCTGCAGCGCCATCTCGGCTCCGGCGGCACGTTTTGGCGTTGCCGCCATTCCTCCGTAAGCAATCCGTGCATCGGTAATCAGTTGGTCGTCGTCGACGGTGAACCGAAATCCGCCCAATACCGAAGAGATGTCCTGGTCGAACCGCTTCGAGACCTTGAAGCAGCGAAAAATTTGATTCTTCGTAAGATTTGGGACGAGAAAGCCAACGACGAATTCGCCGGGCTCACGATCCTGTTTTCCATAGTCGATAAAAAAATGCTCGATTGGAAGGTTGCGTACATTCTTTCCCTTCCTCAACTCGATCGTCGCATCGAGCGCGATCAAAGCGGGAGGCATATCTCCAATTGGGGAGCCATTGGCGACATTGCCGCCCAGGGTTCCACTGCCTCGTACCTGCTTCGCACCCAGGCGGCGTACGAGCTCGCCAAGATCGGGGTCGACAGCCTTCAACCAAGGTTCGACCTCGGTGTAAGTCGCCGCCGCACCGATAAGCAACTCATAGCCGGTATCCTCGATATCGTGGAACCCACGCACCCGGCCGATATGGATGATTTTTGGCAGGTCCTGCAATTGCTTGTTGATCCAAAGACCAACATCCGTCGCGCCGGCAACAATCGTCGCGGTCGGATGGGCTTCATATAGATCGGCGAGACTATCGAGGCTCGCCGGCGCGGCGAAAAACCGATCCTCGCTGCCGACAAAAACATCCTGGTCGTCGGCAAGAAAAGCCAGAAGGCCAGATGTGTCAGCCGCGTTTCGTCGAAACTTGTCGTTACGAAAATTCGCGCAAGAATCGATCGCGGCGTTGATGATTGGCCGGTAGCCGGTGCACCGGCATAGATTGCCGGCAATCCAGTCTTCGACCTGTTGGCGCGTTACCAACTGCTCACTGGCTTGATAAAGAGTGAAAAGGCTCATGACGAAGCCTGGAGTGCAAAACCCGCACTGGGAACCGTGTTGGGCAACTATTGCCGCCTGTACCGGATGAAGTGTGCCGTCCTCTTCCGCGAGGTCCTCAACGGTTACGATCTCATAGCCGTCGACCATACCAAGAAGTTGAATGCAAGCGTTGGTCGGCTCGTATGTCATACGTCCGTCCCGCAGCCGACCGAGGGCGATTGTACAGGCGCCGCAATCTCCTTCGCCACAGCCTTCCTTCGTGCCCCGTGCGCCTTCGACCTCCCTCAAATAATCAAGCAGCATGGCTGTCGGCGCAACGTTATCGAGTTCGACCAGAGCACCCTTTCGAATAAAGCGAATGGTGTTGCGCATCTTTCTCAACTGCCCCGGTACGTAGAATACCCATAGGGCGATAGAAGCAAAGGCACGTGGTAGTGCTCGCTTTCCTGGGCGACGCCGAAACGAATTGGAATGATGTCGAGGAATGCCGGGCCCGGCAGGCTTGCTGCTGAACGAAGATACTCACCGGCATGAAATCGAAGTTCATACACACCCGTGGAGAAATCAGCCCCTTCGAGAAGTGGCTTGTCGAGTCGTCCGTCGGCATTGGTTCGCGCGACGGTCAGCCGCTCGGCAGTACTGCCAAGGCGATATAGTTCGACGCTCACCCCGGCGGCGGGTTTGCCAAGCGCCGTATCAAGGACGTGGGTCGTCAGGCGTCCCATTCTTATACTCATTCTAGGCAACACGTGACGCGCTGAAAGTCACCGCAATGCCGCGCCGTCAAGGTAGCAAATCCGGTCTATCACAGTCCCCCGGCTTACCGATAGATTTTCGGTTAGCCAAGGCCCATCAGGAATATTCTCAAAACCCTGTCAAACACCATCGCTTCTAAAAATCCGAAAGAAGCGCCGATGTTGAGCGAATGCTACGAAAAACTCATGTAAGAAGCACTGTTGCCCCAATCGTATTGCGCGATTCGAGCGCGCGGTGCGCGTCCGCCGCGGCGTCAAGAGAGAACTCCTGACCAATCTCGACCTTGACTTTTTTTGACCGCAGAACATCGAACAATCCGTTCGCTGCGGCATCCAAGTCGGTTCGTTTGGCCAGATAGTGGACAATCGTCGGCCGGGTCGCGAACAGCGATCCCTTTTGCTGAAGCATCGAAACTGGAAATTCAGGCGGGGGTCCAGATGCGGCGCCAAACGAGACCCATGTTCCAAGCGGTTTCAGGCAATCAAGGGAGCCGGGAAAAGTATCCTTGCCGACCGAATCATAGGCCACGTCGACACCCTTGCCACCGGTAATCTCCTTGACACGCTCGACAAAGTTTTCTTCGCGATAATTGATAACGTGTGTCGCGCCATTCTTCTTTGCAAGCGCGGCTTTTTCGGCAGAGCCGACGGTTCCAATGACAGTGGCGCCGAGCGACGCCGCCCACTGACAGGCAATGGTACCGACCCCACCCGACGCGGCATGCCATAGGATCACAGAATCGTCTTTGACGGGAAAAACCCGAAGGAGCAAAGAATGAACGGTGACTCCCTTGAGAAACACCGCCGCCGCGGTCTTATCGTCAATATCATCGGGTATTTTGACGCAACGCTCGGCGGGCACCAGACGAACTTCGGCGTAGGCGCCGAGCGGTCCTTGATAGACAACCCTCTCGCCAACCGCGAAGTTGGTAACGCCCTCACCCACCGCATCGACGACGCCCACGGCTTCAGAACCCGGAATGAATGGAAGCCCGTTGGGCGCCGGATAGGCGCCGGAACGGAAATAAATGTCGAGGAAATTTACGCCAACGACTGTCTGTTTGATACGCAGCTGTCCCTGCGTTGGTTTCCCAACATCGATCTCGACCCACTTCAGAACTTCGGGTCCGCCGTTCTGGTCTAGTCTTATGGCGTGAGGCATTCCGGTCTCCTTGGCTTTGTTCTGCATTCGTCTAGCATCTTATGATGCTTTGGCCGACTTTTTCCTTTTGCGGTTACGGCTGGCGACAACATTGAGAAATTCGACTCCGGCCGAAAAAGCCATCGCAACATAAAGATAGCCCCTGGGAATATGGAAGCCCGCGCCGTCGGCGATCAGCGCGATGCCGATAATCAACAAGAAAGCCAACGCCAGCATTCGCGTTGTTGGATGTCGGACGATAAAGGCTGAAACCGGCCCAGAGGCCAGATACATCACCAACATGGCGATGGAGACAGCGACGATCATGACGCTGACGTAATCGGCCATACCAATCGCGGTAACAATCGAGTCGACAGAAAACACCACGTCGATAACAGCGATCTGCGCGATGATCACGCCAAAACTACTAGCCACTTTTTTAGTCAGGCCCGTTTCATGTTCCCCTTCGACGTCCCGGTGGATTTCGTGGGTAGCCTTTACAAGAAGGAATAGACCGCCACCCATCAGAACCAGATCGCGCCAGGAGACATCATGGTCGAATAGCGTGAAGACCGGCTCAGTCAAGCCGATCAGCCAGAAGAGGGTCAACAAGAACACAACCCGGAACGCCAGCGCCAGCGCAAGACCGATTTGTCGGGCCCGTGTCGCCATGGGTTCAGGCAGGCCGGTGACAATTACTGAAATGAAGACAATATTGTCGATGCCTAACACGATTTCCATGGCGGTCAACGTGACCAGGCTGGCGAGGATCGTCGGATCGGTGATCCACTCAATAATTAGCAATGATTTCTCCAGGTCTATGTATTCGTCCGGTCTTGTCGACACGCCAGCTGCAGGATATGGCATATCGCACACAGATACCCGCTCGCGGCAGACAAAGCGAGGAATTGGATGTCGTTATGTAGGCTAGACGTTGGCGAGATCGCCAACTCAGATCTAATGGGTCTACGCGCCACCCTCCCCCAATTCGCCGCGCAAACCGTTGTTGATTGTCGCGGCTCTGCGGGACACCATATTGGTGAGGGTATATATGATCGCTTGCCATGGATGATCTGAACCTGGTCGGCGTCCGGAGTCTGGGGCGGTGAATGAACTAGACATCGATATCGCAATTGTTGGCGCGGGCCCGGTCGGCCTCGCCGCCGCGCTTGTACTGGAGCGTGTCGGCTATAGCGTCGCGCTGATCGCACCACCGCGTCGCCAAACGGACGAACGAACGTCGGCTCTTTTTGGCGGATCGATTGAGTTGCTCAAGCGAGTTGGTGTCTGGGGCGAACTTATGCCAGTGGCGGCTCCCCTACGCACGCTTCGAATTGTTGACGCCACCACGCGGCTGATCCGCGCTCCCGAGGTCGTCTTCGACTCCCGGGAAATTTCGCTTGACGCGTTTGGCTACAACATCCCGAACGCGGCGCTTCTCATGGCTCTTGAAGCTGCCATTGGGCGAAGCCACGTCCTGCGCCTCATTGCCTCGGTGGACGATGTCGTCCCAGACGACAAGACGGTCCGGCTTGCGCTGTCCATCGGCGGCGATGTGATCGCCCGTCTGGCCGTCGCCGCCGACGGACGGGGCTCAAAAACCCGCGCGGCGGCCGGCATATCAATCCACCAGTGGGATTACGAACAGGCGGCGTTGGTCGTTAACCTCCGGCATACGCTACCGCACCGGGACACCTCCAACGAATTCCACACCGCCAGCGGGCCTTTCACGCTGGTTCCCCTCACCGGTATGCGCTCAAGCCTTGTCTGGGTCGGAACCGGACAGGCGACCGACACGCGAGCTGCATTGTCCAATGAGGAACTTGCATCCGAGATTGAAAAAAGTTCGGCCTCAATTCTGGGCGCGATCGAAATCGATGGTGACCGACAGGTCTTTCCGCTTTCCGGCATGAACGCGAGCCGCTTCGCTATGAGCCGCATTGCGCTTGTTGGCGAGGCGGCGCATGTATTTCCGCCTATCGGCGCGCAGGGGCTGAATCTTGGCTACCGGGACGTTAGAGAACTTGCCGAGATTCTCGCCGGTCCGATCGCCGACCCCGGGGCCAGCGATCCCCTTGCCGCATTCGACCGAGCGCGGCGTAGCGATGTGCTGACGCGTAGCGCCGCCGTCGACGCTTTGAACCGAACCTTGTTGACTGATTTCTTGCCGGTGCAGGGTCTACGCGGGCTTGGACTTTTTCTCCTCGACCGGCTCCCGCCGCTTCGCCGCGCTGTAATGCGCCGAGGATTGGCAGCCGAATAGGTTGGATTAGTAGAACGGATTGATCGGCATGGCGCCGGTTACGATTGCCGACAGGATGAGCGTCACGGTGAATATCGACACCAGGGTCCCAACAACGATCGCGGTTGAGGCCGGTTCGATATAAACATCGTACTGCCGGGCAAGGACAAAAACATTCGCTGCCGGCGGGAGCGCGGCCATCAATACGGCGGTAAAGACCCATACCGGGTCGAAACCGCCGATCCAGCTCAATAGAAGATAGACCACCATCGGATGGACGAATAGCTTGATGAAAACAAGCACTGGAAGATCCATCCTAATCCGCCTTGGCGATCGCAGGCTAAGGCTCACTCCGAGAGCGAAGAGTGCGCAGGGCGCGGCGGCGGAGCGCAATAGCGTCAACAACGCGTCAATCGCCTGCGGCGGCCTCACACCACTGGTCGCGGCGGCAGACCCTAGGATAATCGCGATGATAAACGGGTGAAGAAATATTTTTCGTCCGATATTCGCTAAAAGGACGGCCGGAGAGGTTCGCTCCGGGCTGCCGAGCGCCATCATCAGCGGCACCAGAGTAAATAACAGAGCGCTTTCAAAACTGAAGATCAGCGCGGTGGGAACCGCCGCCGCCGTGCCGAATGCGGCAAGGGTCAACCCCGGCGCCATATATCCACTGTTGGAATATGATCCGGCGAGCCCCTGGATCGTCGCCTCGGGAATGTTACCTCGACTGGTCAACGCGGCAATCGAAAAAGCGATCGCGAATGTGCAATAGGTGCCGAAGACTGTGGCTAGAATGAACGACCAGTTGGTGAGATCTTCAAGGGGAGCATTGGCGATAAGCTGGAAGAAAAGCGCCGGCAAGGCGAGGTAGAATACAAAAAAATTGAGCCACGCCAGCCCCTCGGCCGGCGTCTTCCGCCATTGCCCCAATCCATAACCAAGCGCGATTAGGCCGAAGAAGGGTAATGTAATCGAGACGATCTCGTTCATGGCCGGTCGGATTGTCGGAAAGACATCTTTGAATGATCGAGACCGGAGGATCGTTTCAAACCGCCGGTAAACCCTGTCGGCTGCACTGAATCCAAGTCAAACGATTCAGTATTATTAAAAAATGGCTCTAGCGGTTTCGTGTTCGGCGGTCAATCGCTGGCACTCCCTCCGGCCTCACAATTGACAGGCCGTTATGAACCGTGTCCATAGGTCCCTTAGCTGGGTACACGCTACGACACGAGGATTTCTATCCCAAAATGCGAACCGCAAAATTCAATATCGGGCAAGTAGTGCGGCACCGGATCTTTGAATTTCGGGGTGTCGTTTTCGACGTTGATCCCGTTTTCGACAATACCGAAGAATGGTGGTTGGCGATTCCTGAAGACATGCGGCCGTCAAAAGACCAGCCTTATTATCATCTCTTCGCGGAAAATGCCGACAGTGAATACATCGCTTATGTATCGGAGCAGAACCTGCTTCCCGACAAATCGGGCGAGCCGCTGCGCCACCCGCAGATTAGCGAGTTCTTCGATGCTCGCGAGGGTGAAGTCTACATTGCCCGTGGGCGTGAGCTGAACTGACGGGAACGAATTATCGCCCGCCAGTCGGCGCCCTTATTGCCTGACAAAACCCTCGACCGCCGGATACCGATTACGGCGTGTTGCCGATTTCCTTCTGCTGCTGCTCGATCAGCTTCTTGCGGGCCTCCTCGGCGCTTTTCTGCAGTGCTTCGCTCAACTGCTCGCGGCGCGTCTCCGCGGCTGCCCTGTCGACCCCGGGCCCGTCGAAGGTTTTGGAAAATCCGGCGAGTGTCAATTCAATTGGAATCTGTTTGCCCTGAGGATTGACGACGACCAGCGCCAACTTGTTCCCCTTTTTCAGGGCGGCAATGAAGGTGTCGTCGATCGGGGCTTGAGCAAGGCAAACGGGCGCTTGATTGTTCGACGGAGGAATGCAGATCGTATATTGCGCCGCGCCCAATGCGTTTCCGTCAACCGCCAAGCCGACACCGCGTGTCAAGACAAAACCAATCGGAACGACGGCCCCTAGCGTATATTTTCCGGGCTCCCTGCCCGATTGAATTGTCACGGTCGCGATTTGCCGACCTGTCTCGGCGCGCAATTCCTGGATAATGACGCATGATTCCGTGTTAGTCGACGCAGAAGTATTGCAGACCTTCAACCACGCTGGTCGCGCTTCACTAGGCGCGGCCGCATCTTGCGCCGAAGCGGCAAGCGATGCTGCACAAAAAGCGGCAACCGTGACGAGAGAGCGTCCAACCATCTGAACTATAACATTTCGCGAAGACATCGAGCGTTTCCTTACCTAATTCTCTAGCGCGCTTTGGCAACACGCCTAAATGACGCATTCAGCAAAAGCCGGCAATGGCGTTCAAATACGGCAACACAGTGGCCAGCGACAATGCCGCTTCAATAGCCGGATTCCGCCAACAACACCAGCATCGGTAATCCTGTCACCTGCTTGGCGGCGGCACTTCTCGCCGTTTGAGTCCAACCTTGACTTGCGATCTAATTGTAAATGTTCCATCCCGGACGATCACATAGACCCTCGTCGTTCAGCATTTTTCATGGCACGTTCGGTCCTGAGGGACATTCGGGAGTACGCCCAATGCTGATCCATCTTCATAGTCAGGCGACGACGACCC
>Ga0315339_1001483_pt1 | contig 20630 bp, 17 predicted proteins | sample ASW17metaG_FD_204514 | JGI IMG/M metagenome (GOLD analysis project Ga0315339, IMG submission 204514) | Ammonia-oxidizing marine archaeal communities from Pacific Ocean, United States - ASW #17 | ecosystem: Environmental > Aquatic > Marine > Oceanic | place: USA: California | collected 2016-12-05
GGATGAGCAGACTGCGGCGCTGGCCGGACAGGTGGCGGTGCGCGGGGCGACGCCGTTGAACTACAACCACTTCAAGATCCCGCTGTTGGAGAACCTCGTCAAACGCGCCATCCGCGACGCATGACGAGGTTCTGCGACCGGTAGACCAATGGAGCTTTTACGGGTCAGCCGGAATGTCTGGGGTCAGGAGATACTCCAGGGTATGTCCTGGGACCTTTTACCTATCTTCTTCGGTGCCGGAGTGGCGTTTATCGCCGCCCACATGCTGTATCGCTGGCTGTTAGCTCCAAAGCAGAAGTGAGCCGTGAGCGTTGAGGGATTCGATGACCGTGGCCCGCACGCAGCCCAAAAGCTGATCCGGCACGCTCTCACCGACCGGTTGTTTCACTGGGGCCTGGCGGCCACTGTCGTGATTCTCTTGGGAACAGCCTTTCTTCCGATCTTGGGCTGGGAGTTTGCTTGGGTCGATATTCACTGGATAACGGGGATCCTGCTCACGTTTTTGGTGCTCTTTCACACTGTCAGGGCATCGGTGTGGCAGGATCTGCGCTCGATGTGGGTCGGAATGGAAGATTTGCGGAATGGGATTGATCTCGCTCGGTGGACGCTGAGAATGACGGAGAATCCACCCGGGTCGTCCGGGAAGTATTCTCTCGCACAGAAACTAATCCATCATCTGTTTACGCTGGTGATCGGGATCACGATCGTGACCGGCTGCCTAATGATCGTGAAGATCGACACACCGTGGTGGGAGCGTGACCCGTATTGGCTGGCGGAGGGGACGTGGGGCGTCATTTATGTTCTGCATGATCTGGCCTCGTTGCTGTTGATCACCATGTTGATGGCGCACGTTTATTTCGCATTGCGGCCCGAGAAACTCCATTTCACACGATCCATGATTTTCGGCTGGATTACTCGGTCGGAGTACGAGAAACATCACGATCCAGGCCGGTGGCGGCTGGATAAATAAGGCGCTCGCCAACACCGCGCGACGGCTCCATCACGCTGACTTAGGAGAACAAATTGAGCTTGAGTGAAAGTATCGACACCATCGAGTCCGGTTACGAGTTCATGCTGGCGTATGCCGCGCAAGGGCGAGATACCGATAGAGACTCGAGCGGCTCGGGTGCTGGGTTCGAGCTCCGGGAATCCCTTCACAAGATGGAGGCGGCGCTGGGGGCGCTAGGGTCTGAGGTCAGATCAGCTGCCGAGCTTCAGGAGGCGGACCTCGGTGCGTCAGAGGACTTTCTCCAAGCTGTCGAGGAGGATGCGAAGAAAGCGCTGGGCTTGATAAGGCTGGTCATGGCGCAATCGGACGTCAGCTCGATGTTGATCGACAACGTCAATGCATCTATCCACTTAAGAGCACTTTTGACGGATCTCTTTGTCATCGACGAAGCATTCAAGACCTAGTCCAGCTGGACAAAAAAAGTGACCTTTCGGCAGCAATTTTTTTTTAGAGGACGCTAGGGTAGGTCTGCTCGTCCCGGACTCAATTGTCTGCCGCTGGCGACGGATTTTGATTTCTGCGGTACACTCGCACACGATTGCCGTCTAGTAATCCACCGAGAAGGGAGCAGACATCCATGACACGCTTATCCACAGCCCTCCTAGCAGCGCTCGTGGCTCCAATCAGTTGGGCCCAGCAGGACTTTTCTCAGGTTCAGATCCAAACCACCGAGATTGCGGACGGTCTCTACATGATGGTTGGGGCTGGAGGAAACCTGGCCTTGTCCGTCGGCGAGGATGGCGCGTTCCTGGTTGATGATCAGTATGCGCCGCTCAGCGATAAGATCATGGCTGCGATCTCGGGGGTTACGGATGACGACGTTGAGTTTCTGCTGAACACTCACTGGCATGGAGACCACACGGGGGGTAACGAGGCGTTCGGCAACGCCGGGGCTGTCATCGTAGCCCACGACAATACCCGGGTTCGGATGACGACAGAGCAGTTCATGGAGATCTTCGGCGCGTCGATCCCACCCGCGCCCGCGGCTGCGGTACCCATCGTCACATTTGATGACGAAATGACCTTTCACTGGAATGGTGAGACCATTCGGGCCTTCCATGTGAGCACCGCCCACACTGATGGCGATGTCATTCTCCACTTCGAGAATGCTGACGTGTTTCACATGGGTGACACCTACTTCAACGGGATGTATCCGTTCATTGATGTGGACAGCAACGGTGACATCAATGGGATCATTGCCGCCGGCTACCGGGTTCTTGCCATGGCGGGCCCCAATGCCCAGATTATTCCGGGCCACGGGCCACTTGCCACGCCGGACGATCTGAGGGATTGGTTACAGATTCTGCGGATCACGAGAGAAAGCATGCGGGACCTTATCGATGAAGGTCTGTCGGAGGACGAGGCCGTCGCGGCGCGCCCGACAGCGGAGTTCGATGAATCCCATGGCGGTGGCTTCATGAATCCGGAGAACTACAACCGTCTGCTGTATCAGAGCCTTACAAGATAAGCTATAGCTTGGTCTGACCTAGAGCACCGAGGCCAGGCCAAGCCCCAGTCTGTCGTTGCCAATAGATGCGGTGGCACCCGCCGCAAGTCGGGCTCAGAGGGGCTGGAGAGTTCGGTCCGACGCTAAGGTCGGGCGGGGATAAACAGGCACAAAACCTCATCGCAAGTGCCTCGACGCTCAGTAATCCAGTTTCAGCGTCCCCGTGAAACGGCTACAGCTACCCGGGTACGCCTCTTCCCACAGCGCAACAATGTTTTTCCTAGAGGGTTTCGGGCGAGGACGTCGCACGTATTCCGGCCGACTAAGCTCACCCGCCTCGGTGATTAGGCTGGAGAGTGTCCAGTTACCCTGTCGCGGGTCCGTGGTAAATCCGTACCTCAGGTCGGTGAGTATCAAACGATTGTCCTCCCGGTAGGCTGTGGTCAGCCCGTCTGTGAACCATTCAAAGATCCGGCCCTCCGGGGAGTTCCTGATGTCTTCGGCCTCCGGCCCGTCATAACGAATTTGTGGCTGCCAGCCGATTTCGCAGGGTTCCGACATCGTGACGAAGCCGACGTAGTCAGTTTCCAGCGTTCGGGCGAGAAGTCGGCGATGCGGAAGCTGAAAGAGCGTTGGAAAAGCGTGGACCTCCGATGCGGCTATGCCTTTGGACTCGAGGTCCTTCCGGGCCCACGCCTCGGCTTCGAGGTTAGTTTTCAAGCCGAGGAGAATGTAGGCGGTGGAAACGAGCAGAGCTGCACTACTGATCAATCGTGTGTGTTTTCGGTGCATGACGGAAGTCAAGATCAGCCCGAACAACAGAGTCAGGGTATAGCGAGGATCGATGATTGATATGGCGGGCAGTGCGAAGCGCCGATCCGTGAAAGGACTGAGTAGCTGAGTTCCGTAGTGCGTGCAATAGTCCAGTAGGGGGTGGGACCAGAGCGCGCAGGTGATCAAGATTAGCCACGGCCAATAGGGCAGTTCTAGTTCCGCTCGGGTTGATCGTGAGCGCTTCCACCGCCACAAGGCCCACCCCCAAAGGGGGCCGAGAACAGGGGCGAAGAAGAGAGAGTGGGTTAAGCCCCGGTGGGTTTGCAGTCGAACCAGCGGATCGTCTGACGCCGCATTCGCGAACAGACTGTCGATGTCCGGAAAAGCTCCGGCCACCGCGCCCCATAGCGCTGCCCGACCGGTTCCGAGTTGCTTGCCGGCACACGCCTGCCCCACCACGGCACCGAGAGCAGCTTGCGTTAGTGGGTCCATGAAGTTCTAGCCCCTATACGGGGAGTAGGTTGGCCCCGAGCCAGCGATTTTGATCTGTTTTCTCGTCGAAGACCATTCGGTCCTCCTCAAACACTTGGACGTTAACGGATCCTCTGAGCTTGTTTCTAAAGAACTCGATCTCCTTCGAATGGAAATCGCGGGAGAACTGGACAATAGCAAAGAGCACCAAGTTTGGTGGTAACTTTTCTGTCGAATATCATGCGTTGCTCTTAATGGCTAGCAAGTCGGATAGAACATGACTGAAGAGAACAAACCCAGAATGCATCCGCCGTCGGAGGGGCAGCTCAATGACGTCCAAAGGCAGGTCTACGATGCCATCACGTCGGGACCCAGGGGCGGCGTGGTGGGGCCGTTAGGTATCTGGCTGTGGAGACCGGAGCTCGCCGATAGGGCCCAACGTCTCGGGGAATACGCGCGCTACAAGACGTGCTTGCCTCCGATACTTTCTGAACTAGCCATCTTGGTCGTCGCGCGATTCTGGGGTTCGGAGTTCGAATGGTGCGTGCACAAGAAGATCGCGTTGGGAGCAGGCCTTGATTCTCAAGCCGTGGAGGCTATCCGGGTGGGTGAGACGCCCGACCTCGACGAGCCGGATCAATCGATCGTTTACGAGTTCTGTCGCACGCTCTTAGACCAACGGAGTGTGGACGATGAGCTTTATTCACGCACGGTAGAGATGTTGGGTGAGGCGGCCGTTATCGATCTAGTCGGGATCTTGGGCTATTACTGCTTGATATCTCTGACTATCAACGCGTTCCAGGTCCCGCTGCCCGGTGGGGCTGAGCCAGAGCTCTAAACCGGAGCTCTAGGTGTTCGCTCGGGTGGCGGCTACTGTACGGTCCCCTTTCTCAGGAACTCACTGCGTTCGGCCGATCTGATGGTCGTTTCTTCAAGTTCTGAGTTACGCAGCAGTAGCAGCGGAATATCAATGCCCGCATTGCCAAGGCTCCAGACCGTGCGAAACATGTGCGCCAGGCTATGCACAGGCTCGTCGTCCACCCGTAGCACGATGTCGCCTGGTCGTAGTCCCGCTTTATCCGCGGGGCAGTTGCGGTACACGCCCACTACGGTGAGCTCGTCGTCCTCATCGTGGACCAACATGCCAAGCCATGGGCGCGGCGGGGTTGCTCGCCGGCCGCGTTCGCAGATTTCATCGATGACGGGTGTCAAGAGGCCGATCGGGACGAACATGTTTACCGTGCGCCGTGTTTCGTTGACTTCGAAACCACTGATGACCAGTGAGCCGACTCCACACAGTCGACCGCTCAAGTCCAGCAGGGCGGCCCCTGACCAACTTTCGTGGGGTGGTGCCGTGAAAATCGCCTCGTCGAGGACATACTCCCAGCGTCCCGCAAACTCCTGTTTTGCAACCACGTGGGCCTCAATGATTTGCGAGTCGCCTTCCTCGCTGCTGGCGGCAAGCACGGCGTCGCCTATACCAAGCGTCCTTACGTCTCCGATTTCAGCCACTGGACCCGGGAACGGTATCGTGGGCTTGATCAGTGCGAGCCCGCTCTGGAAATCGTTTCCCACCACGAAAGCTGGGGAAGCTCGGCCATTCTGTGAGGTGATCCAAATTTCCTCTGCCTCATTGACCACGTAGCCGATGGTGACGATGAGCCCATCCTCGCGCAGGCGTATGCCGTGACCGGTTCGCTCGGTCCCCAGTAAGCCCGCACTCATCGCATCGTCAGGAACATGTGATTGGACGGATACGAGTGTCTCAAGAAAAGGTTCCAAAGACGTTTGTTGTGAAAGGCTGATATCCGTCATGGCTTCTGTAATGGTAGCGCTCGATTGAGGCTTCCGCGAGCGGTTTTTATACCAGTCGCCCTGGGCCAGACCAGATGTGGTGAGGATGCCGTGTCGATCATGCTGGTGATAACCAGACCCGTCACCGGTCCTAGTCCGAGGCTATTCTCGTTTCGGGGTTTCATGCTAGGAGATTAGAAGTTCGTGCTCGGTACCCACACCTCGAAGTCGTGGTACTCATGAATATCGAACGTTCTGAGTAGGCTGTAGCCCGCAACCCGAAGCTCTTCCGCGCGATGCCCTTCAGGCAGCTTTTGCGCGATCGGCGGTCCGACGGGGAGCTCCCCCGATTTGTACTCCAGTATCGCGAGTCGCCCACCTGGGCGGAGCATCGAGCGAAGTCGCTGAAAGTAGTTCGCTCGGTCTTCCAGGTGGCGATACGTATCTACGACGAGGATCAGGTCTACATGGGAGGGTGGCAGGTGAGGCGTCGTATAGGATGCCAATACCGGCACGATGTTGTTGAGCTCTGCGTCGATCACCCTGCCTCGCAGCGCGTCGAGTTGGCGCGGCTCCACATCGACGGCATAAACGACGCCCCTGCTCACCTGTCTGGCTAGGGGGATAGTGAAGACTCCGGGACCGGAACCCAGATCCGCGACGATTGCGTTCTCGGCCAGCATGAGTGCCGCCACGACTTCGTCAGGCCTTAGTTCCTCGACTCGTTCCGTGTTAAGGAGGTTCTGGATATAGGAGTCGACGTCGGGGGGGCCGAGCAAGTCACGGTTGGCCTCTTCCTGTGCCTGGGGTAGCCTGGGCAACAGCGTTGCCACCAGCAGGAGAACGGCAACTCGTTGCTGTTTAGTTGTTCGTTGCGCTGGGATAATCATCGATGGTCTCTATTAGCTTACTAACGTCGTCCACCAGGCGTCTAATGCGTTCCGGGTCAGCGACGACCAAACCACTCCGCAGCCCATTCCTGATCCCCGACAGGGTCTGCCTCATCCGGGCCAATTCCTGAATCGTGATGGCAGCACCCGCGATATCGGCATTTTCGAGGTCGATTTGCACATAAGTGGCGAGTATTCGAGAGGTTTCCAACATCCGGTCATGGTCACCGAGTGTGAGCGAGCTAACTGCTCGCAGTGTGTAGAGGTTTCGATCCGGCGCAACAACTAGCGCTCGTTCGACCATTCTTAGTGCGTCAAAGGCGAATGGTTGCTGGTTCGTCATAACGTTTGTGCGCCAGTCGGCTCTCAGCTGGGTCGCTACGGGGTACCAGGCGTCCGTGATGCCGCTTCGCCCGAGCTCAGCGTCGAGTTCTGCAAGTGCCAGCCAGTTGCCCTCAAGCGCGTAACCCCAGCCCTCCACGACAGCCGTGACTGGGCCCGCCATGCCGTCTGCGGCGGACTGGATCTCCGCGGGCAACTCTCCTCGGCCAGCCGCGCCAAGCTGGGTCCTGACCAGATAGTAACGTGCCTGCATGTTTCCCGGATCGGTCATGATCGCGCTCTGAAATGCCTGATTGGCACGGTCTAATTGCCCACTGTTTCGATACATTAACCCATACACCTCAAGCTGCTTTGAGGGGTCCGAGATGGCCTCGGCAAGCTTATCCATCCGTGCATCCTGGCCGAGACTGGTGACCCGTTGGGCCATATAGCCGTAGTCGATCGTGTCTCCGAAACGCGCGTGTATCCAACTGCTGGGCTGGATCAAAGGGTCATAAGGATCCAAGAGTTCCAAAAGCTCCGTCAGCATCAGTCCGTCCGCCCGGCTGTTGCTGTCGGTTGCCATCAGATTGTTGTTGTCCGTGCTGAGCGGGGCGCTTTGGGCAAAGGACTCAACGCCTGCCTCGTCCATGGCTAAGGCTACGAAAAGGTCCTCTACGCCGTTCATTCCGAGCCGGCTGTAGTGCATGATGTCCGAGGTAAACGGTTGTCCGCTACCGGCCAGCTGAGCTTCTAGGTCGAGTGGGGCGTCTGAAGCCAGAAACATCAGAACTTGCGAGGCCGGGTGATATAGCCTGACGTTCTCGAACTCGGCCAGTAACGTGGCGGCCAGCGTTCTCAATAGCCGTTCTTCCACAAACTCCGAGTTTATCCATTGAACAAAGACCCCACCGTCGTTGAGATGGCTCTTGGCGTCTGCCGCAAACTCCCGTGTGAATAGATGGGATGCGCCCGCCGTCCAGGGATGGGAAGGCTGTGAAACGATCGCGTCGTAGGTCTTATCGGTTAGGCGAAGTGCATTGCGTGCGTCGTTGATGACGATGTTAAAGCGTGGGTCCTCGAGCGGATCGATATTGCGTGAACCCACTAACTCACGATTCGCGGCGATGACTTCCGGCTCGAGCTCGATGACATCGATACGGTCAACCGATGGCGGAACGCCTTCCAGAGCAACGCCACCGCCGAATCCGATCACGAGCATGTCCTCCGTGTTCGGCCGCGCGGTTACGGCGAGCGCCGTCATCCACTTTTCCGGATCCTGAACCGGAGGCGAACCCTTCACGGCGATGGAGGCTTCGGGTAACCCGTTTGTTCGCAGGTAATAGTAACCGTCCTCTGCCACCATCAGGACCGTGGCTGAGCGCCCGACGCCATAGTAGATTTCCCGTGGATTGTTGAGGTACTGGAGGACGAAGCCGGTGCTCGAGACGACGGCCTGTGGTCGCGAGGGACTGTAAGCGAGGATCGCGGTTACAAATAGTACGGCGGTTACCCCCACGTAGACCGGTTTCGGTTTCGTGATCACCGCGGCGGCCCACAGCGCGAGGGCGAGGTTAGTTGCGACGGCGAATTGGATCGTGCCCTCGAATCCCAGCGAGGGTATTAGGTAGAAGCCGGCGAGAATCGCGCCGACGATGGCACCTATCGTATTCCACGAATAGATTCGAGCGGTGCTGACGGTCGCTTCCGTTTCGTCTTTGGCCAATATGCGGACGGCGAGTGGCAGGGTGGCGCCGATGAAGATCGTGGCAGGCAACATAACTAGCGCCGCGTACACCGCCAGCCGGTAGGTTGTCAGCTCCTCGGGAATGAGGGGCACCATCCACGTGTAGACACTCGCAGAAAAGAGCGCTATCGAAACCTGGGCGAGCGCGAATGCCATTGTGGCGCGTTCGCGATTGACCGCTAACTTACCAGCGAGGCCGCCTCCGAGTGCGATGCCGGTCAGGAAAGCGGCCAGCATCGTCGCGAACGCATAGATGCTTCCGCCCATGACATGAGCGAGCATTCGAGTCCACAGTACCTCGTAGATGAAGGAGACGGCACCGGAGATCAGTATGAGGGGTAGGATCCACCCGGGCTGGGAGTTGAAGACCATGCCTAGACGTTCCCGCCGACTCCGGGTGCCTGTGATCAGTGGCCGCACACAGGTCTCGACGAAGCCAGTTGGTGATGCGGCTAGCGCCGCACTTTCGCGGCTGGTGAATCCGGACGCGCGCTTGGCGAGCAGAGCCGCGATAACGAAAACCAGCCCGTTGACGGCGACTCCAACCCAGACCGTGCCGTTAAGACCGAGCCGCGGCAGGAGGATGAAGGCCGCGAATAGGGTGCCGAAGACTGCTCCACCGGTGTTCGTCGCGTAAAGGAGTGCAACCCTTGGACCTACCTCTCGGTCTGTTCGAACGGCGTAGCGAATGAGCAGTGGGAGCGTGGCGCCCATGAAGCTTGTGGGTATCGCAAGCACCACGAACGCCACCAAGAGGTAGAAAACCGGTTGACCGACTGCTGCCGCATCAGGTGGCGATGGCAGGCCGCCGAGGGCGGAGGCGTAAATCGCTCTTGCGCCCATCAGTAACAGCGGCACGGCGAGCGCGGATAGAGCAATGCCGGCCTCGAGAAGACCGTAAACCAGGATGGGGCGTTGCACCCTTCCCGCATATCGTCCGGCGATCGAAGCGCCGAGCGCCAGTCCTCCCATATAGGCCGCCAGCACAGTCGCGACCGCGAGCTCGCTGGTGCCGAACACTAATGAAAATTGCCTCAGCCATGCGGTCTGATATAGAAGCGCCGCGAACCCCGACAGCACGAAACAGGCCACGACAGCCGAGAGGAGGGGCGTCCCCGACTGGCCCGCCGTGGCTGGGGCTGGGTCCTTACGGATATCCAGTGAGTCTTCTTTGTCTCGCAATGCCATCAATCAGGTCCGGTACGTGTGCTGGAATCGCTTCGCACTTCTTCTAACGCATTGATCTACTAGTGCCGAGGCCTCGGCATTGTAATGACCTCTGCTCGGTATCGTAACCCGATTGCGGTAGTCCGCGGCCGGTTCCTGGGTGCCGGAGGGAGTGTCATCGCCTCAGAATGGCCCACCAGCGTGCGATATTCAGCAGGCTTGCGAGCGAGCCGGCGACATAGGTCAACGCTGCGGCTGTGAGCAATCTGCGCGCGCCGGGTTCGTCACCCGGGTGAAGCAGTCTCTTCGACGACAGCAAAGGCAGCGCTCGGCCGAAGCTCGCGTCGAACTCTGTTGGCAAGGTTAAGAAATGTACGGCGGCGCCCGATCCCAAGGTCAGAAAGCCACCCAGCAGTGTGAGCAGCCCGACCATTGGGGCCCGTGTGAGTGCCACTGTAAATGGGGCAAACATAAGGAGGCCGGCACCGACCTTTTCAACGGGTCCAACCCAGGTCACCAGTCGTGTCCGCCACCTCAAGGGCTTGAAACCTTTGGCGTCCTGAATTGCATGGCCGACCTCATGTGCCGCAATCGTAACTGCCGCGAGCGAACGACCTTCAAAATTTGCCGTCGAGAGGCGAACCGCCTTCTTGAGGGGATCATAGTGATCCCCCATCTCCGTCATCTCGGTCGTTACGTGCGTTAGGCCGAGATGATCGAGCAGCTGTCGCGCGAACTGGCCGCCGTTCAGCGAGTAGCGGTCAGCAGGGCGGCTGTAGCGCGCGATCACCGCTTTGACCCATAGCCCGGGCCCCACGATGAGGGCGAGCATGCCCACTACGAGAATGACGATGTGCATTAGTCGGATGCGTCCGATCGCGGTCGCGTGCCAGATACTGATCCTACACGGATCTCCCCGTATCGGGGCGCTCTGCATAGCGTGTTACTCTGGTGGCGCAGTTCGAAATCCGAATCAGCGATGTGAGCTGCTTAATCTGGATTCTCGAAAACCGCGATTGAATGACCCATTCCACCGTAGCAACCGGACACCGGACGGCGATGTTCATCGCCTTTCTGGGAGCCTTGACCGCACTGGCGCCGCTATCTAACGATCTACTTGTCCCGTCACTACCCCTCGTGGCGGCTGGTATAGGTTCGAGCCAGGGCGACATCCAGCTCACCATGACCGCCCTTCTGATGGGATTTGCAATGGGGCAGCTCTTCTACGGCCCCTTATCGGATCGATTCGGACGGCGCGCCCTGCTGCTTCCGGGTCTAACACTCTACGTGCTCGCCAGTCTTCTTTGTGGGAGTTCCACTGACCTCCCAAGTCTAGTAGTGGGCCGTTTTCTCCAGGGGCTAGGGGGCGCGGCGGGTATGGTTCTAGCGCGAGCCATCATCCTCGACCACTGGACCGGGACTGAAGCCTCCAGGGTGCTCTCATGGGTCGCCGTGATCGCTTTCATGACCCCAGTCTGTGCGCCCCTGATAGGCGGGTATGTGGCATCGGTTACGCACTGGTCGCTCGTTTTCTGGCTACAGGCGGGTGTCGGCGCCCTGTGTCTCCTCTGCGGGGTCGGTTTGCTTCGCAGAGCACGCGGACCGGACCGAAACGTGAGCATCAACCGACGCTTTCTCGCTTATCTCGATGTGCTGAGGGATCGAGAGGCGTTGATCTATATGGCTTGTATGGGATGTGGTCATGCTGGGGTGATGGCATTTGTTACCAACTCGGCCTTTGTGTTCGTGAGGCATCTTGGTCTGGAGCCGTACCAATATGGATTCTGCTTCTCGATCGTTATGCTCGGGGGCGCTGTGGGATCGTTTATCAACGGGCGTCTGGTAATGAGGCTCGGGATTACGAAACTATTGTCCATTGGTACCGTCATTGTGGCTCTGGCTGGCATCATCGGGTTGTTCGCAAACATTCTTCTCGGCGGTGTATTGGCGATACTGATTCCCTCGTTGTGTTACACGTTTGGGATGGCATTTATCTTTTCGAATGTTATTGCTCACGTTCTCACTCGGTTCAGAGGTCACGCAGGTGCGGCGGCGGCCGTTGTGGGCGTCAACCAGTTCCTAGCCGGAGCGCTGGCGTCATCGGTCCTGAGTCTCAACGATGTTCCAAGTTCCATTCCTCTGGCGAGTGCGCTTGCAGCAGGCGGGATCGCATCGGCTGGGCTGTGGTGGGGCTGGTTGAAACGTGGTCCTGGCGCAAGGGCCACCCCGGGGGAATCCGGGGTTGGCTAGTGACTTGGGTTTCCCTCCCACGGTTCGCGGTGGTCGGTGGGCTACGAAGCCTTTTTCGGTAGCAGCTGTTTAAAAAGGCTGGATTCACGCTTGAAAAAGCCCTCGGTATGGAACGAGTCATCTAGCTTCAGCAGCTCGTAATCCAGATGATGGCAGAGCTCGTGAAGAAGCGTTCGTAAGAAGGTTCTGAAGGCTATTACTCTTTTGTGGTGTGCAGTGCGCATCCAGACGGTGATTCGAGCTTTTCGCCTTCCCTCGCCGGGTTCGTATAGCCCATGTAGTTCGCCCCAGTCGTGACTCGGTCGAGCGGCGAGCAACTTGAGAGTCACCGGAGCCAGGCCCAAATCGCTAAGAATAGTGTTCGCTAAGTTCTTGAGAATGCGTTCTGTCCCCTCGCGATCCTCGGCGCCTAGAGTCTTCCCGAGTTTCCCGACTAGCGGATGGAGACTAAAAGCGTCCGGGAGATCGATCTTCTCGATCTCGTCGCTGCGGCGATAGATTGCCTTGTCTCTGGCCTTTAGCTTCGCGTAGTAGGCGTATGGCATCCCGTCGACTAAGGCAGCGACGCGACTGCGGATCCCCTCACCGGCAAACGGACTGTCATTTCGGATTCTAGAGCTGACACTTGTTGCCAGATCTCCAGCGGTTCCTCCGCAAAAACTATATCGGATCTCGCCGGAATGACGAGCCAGTGGCCGGCAGTGATTTCACGGTCGAGTTGTCCCGCCTCCCAGCTGGCGTGTCCCGCATACAATCGCAGACGCTGATCGGTAGCTGCTGTCGCGGAGACGTCACGAAGAAACCCAGCGTCAGCACTGAAATAAATGTCCTCGAAAATCGGCTCGGTATCCGGAATATCGATGTCGGGTCCTTTTGCCAGTAATAGCAAGTTGGCTCGAGCTACGGGGCCGCCGACGAAAATGCTCCCACGATAGTCTTGCAGAAAGTCCATTTCGGGGAAGGCTGTCGAGGGATCGACCCAAGTCGGACGGTTGATCGCCACCCCAAGTGCGCCCTCGGACTCGTAGTGAAGGAGTAGGATCACGGTCTCCGAAAACCGAGAATCACGGATTTCGGGCGTTGCCACCAGGAGCATTCCCTTTCCCGGGCCCTGAGCCAACAAGGGGTTGGTACTGAGTGCGGCGATAAACAGCGCGTACACGAGCTTCATAATTCGATCATACCTCGTTCAGTCTAAGACTGCCGTCGGATCAGATCCCGCTAGGAAGCAGCGCACCAGCTATGATTGTGTTTTCCGTCGGAGCTCATCGTTGGGAGTTGACTACGACAGTTGGCCCGCGAGCCTCGGCTACCTAATGCCCGCTGAGTGGGAAACACACTCCGCGACTTGGCTATCGTGGCCGCATAACGCAGAAACCTGGCCTGGTGCCCTTCCCGCCGTGGAGGCTGCGATGGCATCGATCGTAGAGGCGCTGTCGGAGAGCGAGACCGTTCGGATTAACGTTGTCGATGAGTCCCACGAACGTCATGTTGCCGGATTGCTTCGCGGCCGAGCGTCGCCAGATGCGATCATATTTCACCGATTCCCGACGAACGATGCCTGGTGTCGTGATTATGGCGCCATCTTCTTGGCCCGAGATCATCGGGACGCCTCCCTGATGGCACTCTCCTTTGAATACAACGCCTGGGGTGAGAAGTACCCACCCTTCGACTTGGATCGCGCGATCCCGAGATCCATGGCCAAAGCGCTTTCGATTCAGCGATTCGTTCCCGGGATGGTGTTGGAGGGTGGGGCTATAGACGTTAACGGAGCCGGCGCTCTTTTGACGACCGAACGATGTCTCTTGCATCCGAACCGCAATCCGACCTTGGATCGCACCGCCATTGAGGACAGGCTCAAGAACGCATTTGGCGTGGAGCAACTCATCTGGCTCGATGGAGGCATCGAAGGTGACGATACCGACGGGCACATTGATCAGCTCGCTCGCTTCGTGAGCGTGAATCGAGCTGTCGTGGCAATGGAGAGTGATGCCACTGATCCTAATCATCTGCCCTTGAACGAGAACCGACGTCGACTGAGTGAGGTGGCGCTTGTCGATGGCCGCTCGTTGGAGGTCACGGACCTCCCGATGCCGGATGCTATCTATCATCAAGGCCGGCGTCTGCCAGCCAGTTACGCCAATTTCTACGTTGCCAACGAGATCGTTATCTTTCCGGCCTTCGGGGGCGGGCAGGACGACCTCGCTCGAGAGATTCTCGGTGACTGCTTTGCCGACCGAGAGATGGTGGCGATCGACTGTCGCGAGCTGCTTATTGGCTTGGGAGGCGTGCACTGCCTAACGCAACAGGTACCCCTCTTCGGCTAAACTCCTCCATGCGCCCGGCACAAGGAAAACTATAGATGGGGCCCATCAGCGACTTCATCAAACACCACTATCGACATTTCAACAGTGCTGCGTTGCTGGATGCTGCACAGGGTTATGCGTCGTTTCTAGGTAACGGCGGTTCGATGTTGATGACGCTCGCTGGTGCGATGAGCACGGCCGAGTTAGGCCTATCCCTCGCTGAAATGATTCGTCGTGGCAAGGTACACGCCATTTGCTGCACCGGGGCCAATTTAGAGGAAGACCTGTTCAATCTCGTCGCGCACGACCACTACCTGCGAATTCCGCAATACCGCCACCTCAATCCCGAGCAGGAGGAGGCGCTTCGCAGACGTAAACTCAATCGAGTTACGGATACCTGTATTCCAGAAGAAGAAGTGATGCGAAGAGTTGAGGCGGTCCTCCTCAAGGAGTGGGTTACCGCAGATCGTGCAGGGGAACGACGGTTTCCTCACGAGTTTCTCTACGTAGCGCTGCGCAACGGGGGGTTCGAGGGGGCTTACGAGATAGACCCGGCCGACAGTTGGCTGGTTGCGGCAAGCGAGCGAGATTTGCCCCTGTTCGTTCCAGGCTGGGAGGATTCTACGTTAGGTAATGTCTATGCCGCTCGATGCATCGATGGAGACATCGGGAACGTTGGAACCGTTCGATCTGGCATCGAATACATGATGTTGCTCGCGGATTGGTATGAGCGCACCAGTGAAAGGTCTCCTGTCGGTTTTTTTCAGATTGGTGGGGGCGTGGCGGGCGACTTCCCGATCTGCGTGGTTCCGATGCTCGAGAAGGACTTGCGTAGAGAGGGAGTTCGAAGATGGGGATATTTCTGTCAGATCACTGACTCTACTACCAGTTACGGGTCTTATTCGGGCGCTGCGCCTTCCGAGAAGATCACCTGGGGCAAGCTGGAGGTAGATACGCCCAGTTACGTCATCGAATCCGATGCGACGATTGTGGCGCCCTTGATATTCGCGTTCGTTATGGAGCAGTGAAGTGCCTCGGGTTTTGACGATACCGGTCCAGAGGCCTGAGTGGTCGATATCGCAGTCAGAGGAGCTGTACCGGGTTCCGCTTTGGGGCGGGGGCTATTTCTTTATTAATGCGAGCGGACACGCAGCGGTGAGAACCGGACGAGGGTTTTCCGGTTCCATCGATGTCGTCTCCGTAGTTGAGGAAGCGCGCAGACGAGGTGTCGACTTCCCTCTGTTAATTCGCTTTCAGGACGTGCTCTGTGCTCAGGTCGAGCGTCTCAACCAGGTTTTCGAAACGGCGATTGAGACGGTGGGTTATGAAGGTACCTATCAGGGCGTCTATCCGATGAAGGTGAACCAGCTTCACGAAGTCGTGGAGGAAATCCTGTATTCAGGCCGTAAGTATGGAATGGGGCTTGAGTGTGGTTCTAAGGCTGAGCTCGTGGCGGCGCTGCCGCATCTTCAGGATGATCAGAGGTTGTTGATCTGCAACGGAGTCAAAGATCAATCGATGATTGGATTGATGGTCTCAGCTCAACGTCTGGGAAAGAACGTGATTCCGGTCGTCGAAAAGCTAAAGGAGTTCGAGGATCTTAAGTCTTTTGCGTGGGGAAAGGGATTTATTCCCATGATTGGTGCGCGCGTCCGCCTTGCAACGCAGGGGTCGGGGCGCTGGGCGGATTGCTGCGGTCCGAGGTCAAAATTCGGTCTGTCAGTGCCGGAGCTGGTCGAGCTCGTGGACGCATTAGAGGCTAGCGGACTCGCAGATCACCTGCAGTTACTGCATTGCCATCCGGGTAGTCAGGTAGCGGATATCCACACGCTGAAACAGGCGATTCGCGAGGTGGCTCAGGTTTATGCTTCTCTCATCAAGCGTGGTGTGGGCCTCAGGTACTTGGATGTCGGCGGCGGGTTGGGCGTTAACTATGACGAAGGCGGTCACGATAACGACGGCGGAGTGAATTACTCAATGCAAGAGTATGCGAACGCGATCGTCGAGACGGTGAAGGAAGTGTGTGATGGTCAGGGTGTGCGGATGCCGGTGTTGATTACGGAAAGCGGCCGGGCGATCACCGCCCATCACTCGATCTTGATCGTACCTGTCCTGGGCGCTCAGGAGCGGGATGTACTGAGCTCGAAGATGGATTTACCCCATGACGCTCACGAGGCGTGCCGAAGTCTTTGTCAGCTCGTTGAACGAAGCGAGGACATTGGGTCTTCGGACAAAGCGCTCGAAATATTTCATGAAGCATCCGAGAAGTATGATGAAACGAGCACGCTGTTCACGCTGGGTAATTTGTCGCTTGAAGAGCATGCGTTCGCTGACCGAGCCTATTGGACTGTATGTCGGTTGTTGTTGGGTCGGTTAGAGGATGTCGCGCCGCGGCCGCCGGAGCTCAGAGAACTCGAAGGATTGCTCGCGGATCAACTCCTGTGCGATTTCTCGGTGTTCCAGTCCATGTTGGATCACTGGGCGATAGGGCAGCCGTTCCCGATCATGCCGATCGACCGGCTGGATGAACGCCCCTCCCGCCGGGGTGTTCTAGTGGATCTTACTTGCGACTCGGATGGGAGGGTGAGCCACTATGTGTCTTCCTGTGCGAATAAATCCTTTCTCCCTGTGCATCCTTTCCAGCCGGGTAATCCCACCTTTATGGGGTTCTTTCTCATGGGGGCATACGAGGACATCATGGGTGACGCACACAACCTCTTCGGCAGGGTTTCGGAGGTTCATGTCTATGCTGACGAGGAGGAAGAGGATGAGTTTCGGATTGAGAAGATCATTCCGGGAACAGCCGTCCAGGAGATGTTGGCGCAGGTTCAGTACTTCCCGAACGATCTTCACAGGCGTATGAGCGAGCTGGTCCGCGCCAAGATTCAGGCGGGCGTTGTGCGTCCAAAGATCGGCATGGCCATCCTCGAACAATACATGGCGTGTCTGCAGCAAAGTACTTACTGCGACCCCGGCACACTCGGCCAGGATTTGGGTTCGTGATCGGAGTCCCACCGGAGCGTCTGAAGGTCGGAGTCGTGCAGATGAGCATGTCCACCGATCCGGCAGTGAATCTGGATCGCGCATCGAAGCTGGTGTCAAAGGCGGCGGGAGAAGGGGCTAAACTAGTCTGCCTTCCGGAGCTTTTCTCTTGGCGCTACTTTTGCCAGACGGAGGATCCAGCGCATTTCGCGTTAGCGGAGCCCGTTCCCGGCTCCACGACTAAGGCCCTTGAGGCGTTAGCTTTGGAGCTTGAGGTGACTGTCGTAACGAGCGTCTTCGAGCGTCGCGCTTCGGGCATTTACCACAACACGGCCATCGTCATTGATGGAAAAGGCGGTTACCTCGGAAAATACCGGAAGATGCACATTCCAGATGACCCCGGGTACTACGAGAAGTTCTACTTCGCGCCTGGCGATCTCGGCTTCAAGTCTTTCAGCACTCAGGCGGGAGAATGCGGCGTGATGGTTTGCTGGGATCAGTGGTATCCGGAAGCGGCACGACTGACTGCGCTGGATGGTGCGCATATCCTGATCTATCCGACGGCCATCGGGTGGCACCCCGAAGAGATAGCGACACTTGGTACTCGCCAACACGAGGCGTGGGAACTCATACAGAGGAGCCACGCGATCGCTAACGGTTGTTTCGTCGTTGCCGCGAATCGCGTGGGGTTCGAAGCACACCCTAACGAGTCCACAGGCATCGAGTTCTGGGGCCAGAGTTTCGTATGTGCGCCGGATGGCCGTGTGCTCGGTCGGGCATCATCAGGCGAAGAGGTTGTACTCACCGTGGATCTGGATTTGGTGGAGATTGAAGAGTCCCGCGTGGGCTGGCCGTTTCTCCGAGATCGGCGTATCGACGCCTATAGCGACCTTACTAAGCGGTTCCTCGACCGGGAGGGCGACAACGCTGGTGACTGACAGTTCGAACCAAGGTCCGGGAACGAAAAAGATTCATCTATGACAACAGACTGTATCCGCATACGCGGGGCTCGGCAGAATAATCTCAAGGGTTTGGATTTGGATCTGCCGCTCAATGAACTCATCGTAATTACCGGTGTCAGCGGTTCCGGCAAGTCCTCCCTAGCCTTTGATACGATTTATTCGGAGGGACAGCGTCGCTATGTCGAGACGTTCTCTCCCTATGCCAGGCAGTTCCTTGACCGGATGGACAAGCCCCGCACCGATAGTATCGAAGGCATCCCGCCGGCTATCGCGATCGATCAGACCAACCCTGTGAGAACGTCTCGATCCACTGTTGGGACGATGACTGAGATCAATGACCATCTCAAGCTGTTGTTCGCGCGAGCTGCAACACTCTTTTGCCGTGAGTGTGGCGAGGAGATTCGCCGCGATACGCCGGACGCTATCTATCGGAGTCTACAGAGGCGTATCCCCGAAGAGGAAGGACGGCGCCCCCTCGTCGCCCTCACGTTTACCGTAGTCATACCCGAGAACTTCACTGGGGAGGAAATAGAAGGCTATCTGACCGGCCAGGGCTACACGCGCATCCATTCTAGGACGTCCCAGCACCTTGAAGTGGTTCAGGATCGGTTGCGATTTGAGGGCTCGAATCGTGCTCGGATTCTCGAGGATCTTGAAGCCGCTCTGGAGCACGGTCGTGGGCAGGTGACGGTGCGTTCCCTCGAGGGGGACAAGGCTGTCTTTAGATTTTCTTCACATTTGCACTGTGCCGAATGCGATATCTACTACGGTCAGCCAAGCTCCAACAGTTTTTCCTTTAACTCTCCGCTCGGTGCCTGCGAGGCATGTCGCGGATTCGGACGCACGATGGGCATTGATCACCGTTTGGTGATTCCGGATGAACGCATGACGCTGGCTGAGGGCGCCATAAAGCCACTGCAGAGCAAGAGCTATCTGAAGCGGCAAAGGGCGCTCCTCGAGCTCGCGCAAGCGAGAGGGGTTCCCGTCGATGTTCCGTGGTCGGATCTAAAACCAGAGCACCGCGAGTGGATCTGGAGAGGCGAAGGTCCCAGGCGTAAAGGCGTTTGGTATGGGCTCGATCGTTTCTTCGGGTGGCTTGAAAGGAAGAGTTACCGAATGCATATTCGGGTGCTTCTGGCGAAGTACCGGTCTTACGATATATGCGCCGAATGTCACGGATCGCGTTTGAAACCGGAGTCGTTGCTTTGGCGGTTAGGCAACCTACGGGACGTCAAAAAGCTCATTCGGGCGACCGACAGGTACAAGCATCCGATCCTGGGGTTCGATGATTGTGTATTTTCTAGGCTGCCCGGGCTGACGATACACGATGTCATGCTTCTCCCCATCACTGACGCATGTGCTTTTTTCGAGGGGTTGCGTCTGCCCGGTGTGATGGATGAGGCAACCTCGCTGCTCCTTTCGGAGATCCTGGGCCGTTTACGCTTCCTGCGGGAAGTCGGTCTCGGCTATCTCACGTTGGATCGGCAGTCGAGGACCCTGTCTGGCGGTGAAGTGCAGAGAATAAACCTCACCACCGCCCTCGGTACATCCTTGGTCAATGCTCTTTTCGTTCTGGATGAACCCAGTATCGGGCTGCATCCCAGGGACATGAGTCGGGTGATAGACGTGCTACACCGACTGCGGAACGCGGGGAACACGCTTATTGTCGTAGAGCACGATGCTCAGGTCATGCTGTCGGCGGACCGCATCCTGGATCTTGGCCCCGGGCCGGGCGCCGCTGGTGGTGAGATCGTATTCTCTGGCACCCCGCGCGCGCTCCTGAGGAGCAAGCGTTCGGTTACCGCGCAGTTCTTGCGAAACGAGCGACGGTTAGCGAGAGCGTCTCCCAGAGGAATCGACGAACACTGCCAGTGGATAGAGGTGCGGGGGGCGACACAGCACAATCTGCAGGACATTGACGTTCGAGTTCCTTTGAGGCGATTGGTATGTATCACGGGTGTCAGCGGCTCCGGAAAATCGACACTCATCCAAGACGTATTGTTCAATGCTCTGACCAAGCTTAAGGGCAGCCCAAAGGCCCCTCCCGGCGAGCACCGCGAGATCCTCGGGGTCGAGTACATCGATGATGTTGTCTCGGTAGATCAAGCAGCGATCGGAAGGACGACACGGTCGAATCCGGCTAGCTTTGTTGGTGCGTTAGACGGCATACGTAAGCTGTTCGCCGCTGAGCCTGCTGCTCGTGAACGCGGTTATACGCCTGGAACCTTCAGCTTCAATTCGGGTAACGGCCGATGCCCAACCTGCTCTGGAAATGGATTTGAGCATGTCGAGATGCAGTTTCTAAGTGATGTCTATATCCGTTGCGGCGACTGTACCGGGGATCGTTTCCGGCCGGATATTTTGGAAGTGGGTCTGCATAGGGACGAGGCAGGCGGTTTTAAATCCATTGCCGACGTGCTGAGGATGACCGTCGCCGAGGCTATGGACTATTTCGCGGGGGACACTGCCGTCATTAGAGGGCTCCGGCCGCTGAACGCCGTAGGCTTGGA
>Ga0315339_1001485_pt1 | contig 20622 bp, 17 predicted proteins | sample ASW17metaG_FD_204514 | JGI IMG/M metagenome (GOLD analysis project Ga0315339, IMG submission 204514) | Ammonia-oxidizing marine archaeal communities from Pacific Ocean, United States - ASW #17 | ecosystem: Environmental > Aquatic > Marine > Oceanic | place: USA: California | collected 2016-12-05
AACACTTTTGTCCGTTCCCCAATCACCTCATTATATCGATTTTCCATCTTTTGGAAGTCAAATGCCTTTGGAGCTAAGACCAATAACGAAATTATCATCCCTGATAAAATCACAACCACTAAAAATAAGATAGCCCCTACGGTGGTTCGGGAATAAGAATAGCGTTTATTCTCGCCATCATGGTCCGGAACAATCAGAAAAGTATATCGCCTGGATTTCATTCCATTTATTCGATTGATCGCAATAAATCCAGAATTCGTTCCAGATCATCATCGGAAAAATAATCAACTGTTATGGAACCGCCTTTTTTCCCTTTGTGGTTCATGCGGACTTTTGTCCCAAGAATCGCTATCATTTCGTCTTCGATCTGGCGAATGGCAGCACTTTTTTGTTTAGATAATTTCGGCTTGGATTTTGAATCTGCTTTTTCTTTCACAATCGCCTCAGCACCCCGTACAGATAAATTCCGATCTAAGATTAAATGCCAAAGTTTATTCATCCCAGCTTGTGTTTTCATGGCCAATATGGCCCGACCATGGCCGGCGGTTATTTTATTATTTCTTAAACTCTTTTTTATTTCCGGCGGCAATTGCAATAGTCGAAGCGCATTGGTGATCGTTGATCGATTTTTACCTACAGATTTTGCAATGGCAGTTTGGGCTAATCCGAATTCGCTCTGGAGTACTGCATATGCTTCCGCCTCTTCCATTGGGTTCAGGTTTTCCCGCTGAATATTTTCAATCAGAGCAACTTCCATCATTTCGACTTCGCTGGTGACTTCTATTATATAGGCGGGGATTTCTTTTTGTTGCGCCAATTTGGATGCCCGCAGCCGCCTTTCGCCGGCGATCAGGATATAACCCTCCCCGTCGGCTCGAACGGTAATAGGTGTAATTACACCCTTCTCACGGATGGAGGCCTCTAATTCTGCTAATGTTTTTTCATCAAATAATTTTCGTGGCTGGTGAGGGTTCATTTTTACTTTTGAAATTGAGATTTTGGTCACGCCCGCAGGCGATACATCCTGTTTTTCCGGAGGACGAATCAACGCACCCAGTCCTTTTCCAAGTCGTTTAGTTGTCACGGATTAGAATTTCCTCTGCCAAAGCCATATAATTTTGTGCACCGATAGAATTGGCATCATAAAGTAAGGCAGGTTTTCCAAAGCTTGGCGCTTCACTTAATCGCACATTTCGCTGGATGACAGTTTTGAATATTTTATCTTCAAAATAACCACGCACTTCATCCGCCACCTGCTTGGATAAATTTAATCTTCCATCAAACATGGTTAAAAGTACACCTTCTATTTCCAGATTCGGATTCAAATTTTTCTGAACCAAGCGGATCGTATTTAAAAGCTGACCCAATCCTTCCAAGGCATAATATTCACACTGAATCGGGATAATGACTGTATCAGAACAGGTGAGCGCATTGAGGGTAAGCAATCCCAGGGATGGGGGACAGTCAATCAGTATATAGTCATATTTTTTTAGAATAGGTTTCAATACTTTTTCCAATTGATGTTCCCTTGCCATAATACTCACTAACTCAACTTCCGCACCGACTAAATCGCTTGTAGAAGTGACAATATCCAAGTGGCTTAATTGTGTTTTGGTAATCACATCTTTTGTCGATGCTCCACGAATCAATGCGTCATAAATATTTTTCTGGGAATCCACCAGCAATTCTTCAATCCCAGTTGTGGCGTTGGATTGGGGATCTAAATCAATGAGAAGTGTTTTTACCTCGGAAACAGCCAAACTCACGGAAAGGTTAACCGAAGTAGTGGTTTTACCCACACCACCTTTTTGATTGGTTAATGAAATAATTCTACTCATTGAAATTGAATCTATATAGCGAAATAGAAGTCAATAATTTAGGTGCGACAAACCTGTGCAAACAATAAGCCGGTCACTTATATTTGAAAAAGATATGTCAACTTCACCACTTGTGTACCTTGGACCAAACTGGACTTTGACCCGGCCATATCATAGCGTTGATTCAATACGATAAACAGATCGCTCCCCGGCGTATGAATCCAATTAATGCGGCAATACAATTGGAGTTGTTCTGAAAAATTATCATACTGAATCAGGGCTTTCCCAAACCATTTTCGGTTTAATGCGACTTCAGCGGTTATGCCATAAATATTTGCTGTGAATTCTTCTTGACTCGGCATTGAAACAATATTTTGGTTGGCAGATCCGTACAGGGTCATATGATTGGAAAACTGTTTCCCAATGGAGCCAGACATGCTTGTCTTATTTCCACCAAAATAATCTCCTTTTGAAAGGGCGAAATTACCCCAAACACCCCTGCTCTGATTCGTTCTGGCAGAGAATGAAATTTTTCGATCCCTATAGTTTCCCTTCTGAATTTCCACACCATTCCCTAATGTAAATCCAGCAGTCAATTTCTCCTTATTTTGGATTACTTTTAGCCCAATTTTGTCTCGAGTTTCAAGAATAGCCTCGATACCACCATTAAGTACACCTGTTTCATGAATACCCGCATGGTTTTGTACATCTCTAGCATATATAGTAAATCTCCATTGACGAATTAATTCATCTCCATCCCCAACCCTTGGAGTAAACCCAGCAATAATGCCTGTACCAATCATATCCTGTCGCTGAACAAATCCTAGACCCGGTCGAAAATCTTCATCTACACGGTGCTGACCTGTCGTTAAAAAATAACGATCATTCCTCAAATCCAACTTAATCATGGATGCAGCAGAAGGTCCTACAAGACTTGTATCATCCACCTGACTGTACCAGGCCGAAACACTGCTATTTCCCCAAAACCTCATTTGACCGTCGATACCATAAACGGAATTACGGAACCCTTTACTTGACACATCCGTAATGATGACCCCAACCGTTGTTCGATCGCGAACATCTTTCCTTAGTCGAATTGCATTATAATGGGTTGCAGGTAAATCTCCATCGGCTCGAGTATGGATATTCAATGCGCCAACAGATGTTTTTCCAATTTGACCAAACAAACGGGCGCCGCCAACGACATCTTGATTCAACCCGATCTTTCGGCTAAAAAACACTTCGGTTTGGCGTGAATTCCCAAACGCAAATAATTTGGATCGCGTCAAAAAAAATTCCCGCTTTTCAGGATAAAATAAATTGAACCGTGTCAAATTAATTTGGGCGTTATCCGCTTCTACCTGGGCAAAATCTGTATTATAAGTCAAATTCAGGGTCAAGTTGGATTTCAACCCATAATAAATGTCAAACCCGCCATTTCCAATATTATCATTGACAGTTTTCTCATCGGTTATTTGGTTTTGAGTGCCACCGATAGCGAATGGTTTAATTTTTATATCCTTACCCCTCTTAATATTTTTTAATCCTTTAAGATTTGCATATTGAGACACTTGGTAAATATCCGAACTGTATTCCAATCCAATATGGGGCCAAATAACGCTCTCATTTTTTCGATTGATATACCGCTTGATGGCCAACCCCATCGTTAATTCATCCTTATTGGGGAATCGTAAGGTTGTCCAGGGAATAGCAACTTCAAGGACCCATCCAAAATTGGTTACCTTACCCTCACTAATGTAAACCCCATCCCAAGCCCATTCATCAAGACCGGGCCGGTTTTCATCGGTGATCAAGGCATCATCTTGGGTTCCCAATGGATTCATTTCAAACAGGTATGCGTTGCGGCGATCATGGTAGGTATCCAAAGCAATTTCCAATTTATCATCCCGGTGGATCCACCCACCTCTATTTAAAATTGTGGCCCGAACTTTTTCCGGTTCAGAATCAAAAAAAGTAAACCCAAAGTATATGAAATTATTATTGAAGGCCACACGCATTTCGGACTTTTCCGTTGGCTCACCCCCATCCAAGGGCAGTCGTTGGACGAATTCAGTAATCGGTTTAATGGTAGCCCAAACAGGCTCATCTAACAGACCGTCAACCTTGATGGTTAATTCTGTTCGAGTGGCCACAACCTCGGGTCGATCCTGGGCAACGATTGAACATAAGGATATAATGAGGCAAAGAATAAAAGGTTGTATATGCATTAGGAGCTGATGAATTATCTAGTTTTCTGGTCCGTCGTTCCACCACCATCTTTAAAATATAACCGTCGCACCTGCTCTTTTTCTGGGAATTCTTGTCCTGCATCATCCCCACTATAAACGATCCCATTTTTTATTACATATTCGATTGACCGTGTGTTCCGAATATTATCTAATGGATTCTTGGTCATAATGACCATATCCGCCAATTTCCCCGGTTCGATTGACCCGAGCTTATGGTCCAGACCGTGATGTTTAAACCCATTAATTGTTGCAATTTCTATGGCATCATAATTTGAAAAACCACCGTGAGTAAATAGTTCCATTTCCCAATGGGCGCCTAATCCCATCATTTGGCCATGGGCACCCATATGCAGTTTAACGCCACGATCATAAAGTTTTATCAGGGCTTGGTCCATTTGTTTGGCATAATGATCATCGGGCCAGTAAAAGTTGGGACGGCGATACCGAATCAACTCATCTTTCCTAAAAAAGTTCAGGAGCTTTTTATTCTCCCAAAGTCTTTCTGTTTGATGAAAATATGTTTCGCCGGAAGGACCATTGTAAACAACAATTAATGTGGGTGTTATTCCCATTTTTGATTTTGAAAACAACGTAAGCACATCATCGTAGAGTGGCTCTAATCCCATGGTATGTTCCAGACCGGTAAACCCATCCACCAGTTGGGTGAGATTCATTTGGGGATTGCCAAAAGATTCACTTACCAGATTCATACCTAATCTTCGACAGGCTTCAGCCAAATACTGTCGAGCCGCTCGGGTGTGATTTGAGTAATCCTTCACCGCTATTGCACCGTGATCTTTATTGAATTGAACATGATTTAAAGCATCCTCTAATGATTGAATGGGTCGATGCATTTTGGATCGGTACTTTGTTACAAAAATCGGATCGCCTACGGAGTAAATCCTCGGTCCGGGAATGTCTCCTTTTTGAATCATATCAGACACCCAAAAATCTTTTTGGGTCGTGCCGTAAACATCGTACATGGTTGTGACGCCATAAGCCAAATTTGCCTGAAGACCATATAAACGCTGTTCAATCACATTCAATGCGGAGATAGGGCTCCCATAATGACCGTGAGCATCAAACATGCCCGGCATAACCGTCCGACCTTCCAGATCGAATGTTTTCGTTTTGGGTGGGATTTTAATATTGTTTCCTACTGCGAGAATCTCATCACCCTCAATTAATATTGTAACATTTTCTAATACCTCTTTCTGTCCATTCATCGTTAACACACGAACGTTTGTAAGGGCGATAGATGTATTCGGTCGCTCAATATTATAGGTAAAGGATAAATCAATTTTTTCCGATGTATTACTACTGTCCAAAATCATATCTACTGATTTTTCGTAATGATATTTACCCCGTGTCCAATGCAGAGATTGACTGTCTGAACTCCAAGACATAAAATCGCCATCTTCATCTAAATCCACTCTTTGCGTAAATCCTTTACTGTCCGCCGCACTAATTGTAAGCACTTGCCCAACAAACTCAAATGGTGCAATAAAACTGCGATGGTATTCCCGAAAAGCAACCCACTTCATATCTGGGGAAATAACAGCTCTTGTTGCATTTGTGAATTTGGCAATTTCCATTTTATCTAACCCATTATGGGTAATGGATTTAATCGTCAAAACATCTTTAACGTATTCAGAAAAATAAATTCGATTATCACTTCCAAAATATACAGTGGGGGGACGTTTTGCATACCGATTCCCACTCCATTCGATTTCTGTTAAGACGTTTTCCCTTCCGTCCTTATTAATAATTGCTAAAATAAAATCTCGTTGACTCTCCAAGTGTTTTCCATTGGTTAACGATCCTGCGCCCCTCATATATGCTATTTTTTTACCGTCTTTCGAAATGGAAATGGAACCATATTGACTTTTGATCCTTGTAAGTTTTTTGCGATTTTTCCCTCGCATATTCATCTTATAAATACTGCCCATATCTTTGTCATTCCAGGATGCATAGTAAATTGTTTTTGAAACAGGATCATAAACCGGATTGGTTTCATGATCAGAAGATTCGGTTAAATTTGTTAGTTTTGATCCCTTTTTCAAATAAAGATCACCCAGGGCTTCAAATAAAATTCCGCCAGGTGTTTTTTGAGACCAGCGATGAGATCTTGTGGCTGCTGTTTTTTGGGGAATATCTACCTGAAACCGAATTGTATTTCTCACATCGCGGTTCACTGCTGCTTCAAATTCAATGTTGCGATCCTTTCCATTAGACACATTTATCCCATAGATTCCACCCTTATATGAAATAAAAACTTCCCGGCCATTGGGATGCCAAGCCATATTGGGATATGATCCATAAAAACTTCCACTATCCTGACGGTCAAAATCCAATTGACGATTAATGACTTTTTCATCTCTTGAATGTATGTCATGAATGACCAAAACAGTTTGTTTATCATCGCGATGGATATAAGCCATCTTTTTTCCATCAGGAGATAAACGTGGATTTGTAGCGCCTCCGGGACGATCGATATAAATTTTAATTTCACCGGAATCCGTATCGTACGTTTTTATCCGGTCTCCACTTCGATAAAGGCTCCCATCACCATGCTCAAAATAGATTAAGCCATTGGATGGATGCATCTCAAAATGAGTCATAGGTGATCGACTCCCTGCGGGAACAATCTCCTGTTTTTCGCCATACATATTAAACATATAAACAGGGTGTCGGACTTTCATATTCAAGGCAGTCCCAAATACATGGCGGCCATCATTGGACCAAGTACCTTGATGAACCGGCAATTTCATTTCAGAAATATTTTTCATTTCGCCAGAGGATAATTCTTGAGTCCACAAATCATCGCTGCCGCTTCGGTCAGATGTGAACAAAATTGTATTTCCATCTGGGCTGAACCGAGGGAACATATTCCATGAGGTTCCATTCGTAATGGCCCTTGCTTTTCCACCGGAAATTGGAAGCAAATAAATATGACCTAATAAATCAAATGCGATTGTTTTACCATTGGGAGACAGATCTACACTCATCCAGGTGCCTTCTGTTACGGTAAAAGAAATATTGTGGGTGCCAGATGAATTTCCCTCGGCAACCACACACCCAACCAACAATAATAATGATATTATATGTTTCATCAAAACTCCTTTTAAATCCATATTTTATTCACGATTCAATCGTTTTTTGAATAAAAGAAAATATGCCGGAATTCCTGTCAAAACAAAGGTCAGGTCATGGACTGATTTTCCTGTTTCATAATAAGCTCGCAATAAAACTAAAATGATAATCCCCGCTAAATATACCCCCGGTAAAACCGGATAAAAGGGCACGCGATATCCATCCTTCTCACCTGAATTAGTCTGACGAAACTTAAAAAATGCAACAGTAGTAAAACCATAAAATATAAGGATTGCAAACACCATCCCCGACACAATAGTTTCAAAATTTTGCCGGATTAAAATGAGTGCAATCCCCCAAATACAATGAGCCATAATAGCGTGAGTGGGTGATTGGTATTTTGAATCTATGTGGTTTAGCCACTTGAACATGAGTCCATCTCTGGCCATTGCATAATAAACCCGGCTGGATGACATAATGGTTCCATTAATGCTCCCCGTGGCAGAAATAATCACCATGATTGAAATCAAAACGGCGCCAATAGGTCCAAATAATTTTATCGCAGTATCCGAAGCGACAATAGTGCTATTACGCATCCCTTCCATCCCTAATACACTGTGGTAAAGTAGGTTGGAACTGAGATAGAGTAATATAATAACTGCAATCCCAGAGATCATACTTTGAGGAATCACCTTGGCAGGGGTTTTCATTTCTCCAGCCACATAGCCTACCCGATCCCAGCCAATAAATGAAAAAAGAACCAGCATAAGAGCAGCCACAATATTACCGGTGGATCCTAATTTTCCCATTGACGTTTCTGAAATAGATAATTGATTAAAATCTCCATCCATCATGATGAGACCCACAAGTGCAAATAAAAATAATCCGCCAATTTTAATTGAGGAAGACATCTTATTATACAGACTGGCCCGCTCAACGCCAAGATAATTGATGAAACCAAATATGATGATGATTCCGCTGGCAACCATCATTTTGGTAGTCTGATCCATGGGTAAAAAGTAGCCAAGATAATTAGCCGTAATTAGACTCAGCCCTGCAGCAGGGCTGGTACGGATAATGACCAATTGTGCCCAGCCAAATAAAAAACCCCAAAAAGGGCCGAATGCTTTTTGAATATACACATATTCACCGCCTGTTTTAGGAAAGCGGCTTCCTAACTCTCCATATATGAGTACACCGGCGAAAACAAACATAGCCACACCAATCCACAGTATAATGATGGTTGAAAAAGAATCTAAATATCCAGCAATAATTTGAGGCGTGGCGAAGATGCCGGAGCCAATGGTGATGCCCACCAACAGTGCAATGCCGTCAAAAAGTCCCAGTGATTTTTTTAGTTGAGTCATAATTTATCTACTTTATTCCTTTGGGGATGGGAAGTATAACCCATTAAATTTTTTCATTCAATAAATACATGTAAATTTACTTATCGATTACTGAATGAAAGCATTAGTTAAAAAATCACCCGAAAAAGGGATTTGGCTGGAAGATGTTCCTGTACCCCCTTGTAGTACCAATGATGTCAAAATCAAAATAACCCATACGGCTATTTGCGGGACTGATCTTCATATATATAAATGGGATGAATGGGCCCAACGCACCCTTGAACTCCCTTTGGTCACTGGACATGAATTCTGTGGTATCGTGGAAGAAATTGGACCCGGTGTTACCCATTATAATCCGGGAGATCGTGTGTCGGGAGAAGGCCATATTACCTGCGGTTATTGTAGAAACTGCAGGGCAGGAAAACGGCATTTATGTCATAAAACTGTGGGCATCGGCATTCATCGGGATGGGGCGTTTGCTGAATATTTAGTGATTCCCGAATCCAACGTATGGCCCATCCATAAAGATATTCCATCAAAAATTGCCGCATTCTTTGACCCATTTGGAAATGCGGCTCACACAGCATTATCGTACGAAATGGTTGGAGAAGATGTCCTCATTACCGGGGCCGGTCCCATTGGAATCATGGCAGTTGCTATTAGCAATTTTGTCGGGGCACGCAATGTGGTTATTACCGATGTGAATGAATACCGGCTTGAATTAGCTCGCAAACTGGGTGCCACAAAAGCGGTGAATGTGGCAAAAGAAAACATCCGGGATTCATACAAAGAATTAAATATGGTCAATGGGTTTGATGTAGGATTAGAAATGTCGGGAAATCCAAATGCATTCAAAGATATGTTGGAAAACATGTATAATGGTGGACGTGTTGCGCTACTGGGCCTTCTACCAAAATCCACACAAATTAATTGGGATGATATTATTTTTAAGGGACTGCATATCAAGGGGATATATGGAAGAGAAATGTATGAAACCTGGTACAAGATGACCCAAATGCTCCGAAGCGGATTGGATATTTCACAAGTGTTAACCCATACTTTTCCTGTGGATGATTTCCAAAAAGGATTTGATATTATGGCTTCAGGAAATTGCGGGAAGGTTGTCCTTGAGTGGTAATTCTATTGCCACAAAGGGCACTAAGAAACACTAAAAATATTCGCGCATTTTTGTGAACTTAGTGACTAATAAAAATGAGTAATTCAAAGAAACATTACATAGACATACTTTCCCAAATTGAAATGGATGGTTTATATAAAAAAGAACGGACCATAACAACACCCCAAGGTGTAGGTATTTCCACTCAAGAAGGGGGCGATGTTCTCAATTTTTGCGCCAATAATTATTTGGGGTTGGCAAATCACCCCGATTTAATTGCTGTGGCTAAACAAGCATTGGATGATCATGGATTTGGGTTGGCATCGGTTCGGTTTATTTGCGGTACGCAAGATATTCATAAAGAATTAGAAACAAGTATTTCTCAATTTTTTGGTACAGATGACACCATTCTCTATACGAGCTGTTTTGATGCAAACGGAGGATTATTTGAAACATTGCTTGAGCCGGAAGATGCGATTATTTCGGATGCGCTCAATCACGCATCAATTATTGATGGGATTCGTTTGTGTAAAGCAAAACGATTTCGATATGTCAATAATGATATGGAAGATTTGGAAGAAAAACTCAAAAAAGCGCAAGATGCACGTATTCGCCTGATTGCCACAGATGGCGTTTTTTCTATGGATGGATTTATCGCCAGGTTGGATGAAATTACAATACTGGCAGAAAAGTACGATGCAATGGTAATGGTGGATGATTCACACGCCACAGGGTTTGTGGGAAAAACCGGTCGTGGTTCCGCGGAATATCGTGGTGTCTTGAATAAAATTGATATTTTTACTTCCACATTGGGAAAGGCATTGGGTGGCGCTTCCGGTGGATTTACCACAGGGCGACAGGAAATCATCAGTTTGTTGAGACAACGATCCAGGCCTTATTTATTTTCTAATTCGGTTGCACCCTCCATTGTGGCAGCAAGCATAAAAGTATTTGAATTATTATCTGGATCTACCGATCTTCGGGATAAGCTCGAAGAAAATACGTCTTATTTTCGGCAAAATATGACTGAGGTAGGATTCGATTTAAAACCGGGAATTCATCCCATTGTGCCTATTATGCTCTATGATGCAGTTTTAGCCCAAAAGATGGCATCCGCATTATTGGATGAAGGTATTTATGTGACTGGATTTTTCTTCCCCGTTGTTCCAAAAGGCGAAGCGCGAATTCGGGTACAGATTTCAGCTGGAATGGATAAAGATCATCTTGACCGGGCAGTTTTAGCCTTTGCAAAAGTAGGGAATGACTTAGGAGTCCTGTCCTAAATTGAATCTCGCTGATTTTGATATAGATCTAAATAAAATGTTAATAATAAAACAAGATTAATTATTATGATAAAACTGAAGAGTTCATTATGAAGAAAGTCTCGATTCTTTTATCGTTAATTGTATTTTGTGTTGCGCAAAATAACACTTCAACTAAGACTAATAATCCTACTGATGTTGATACTACAACTAAAGAAACTAAGATTATAGAAGATGTAAAGATTGATATTTTACAATCTTCTATTGCAGATCTTCTTTCTGGGAGAGACAAGTCCTATTTTGATCCAATTCTCCTTTTATCTGATGCGTTTTGGACTGAGTATAGTCATGGAATCTCTGAAGATTATGATAAGATTAAAACGGAGAGGTTTGACCATATGAGTTCCTGGAGTGATGATAATTTTATTAATTCTGAAGTAGATACTTCTCTTGTTTTCTATCCATTCTCAGGCCCTGATTTTTTGCATGTATATTTTTTATATCCAAATGCAAATGAGTATATTTTTTTAGCTAGAGAAAAGGTAGGTAGCATCCCAGATTTTAAAGGGATTGGAGAGGATGCAACGATGGATTACTTGAAAAACACAACCTATTTCCTAAGAGATGTAACCTTTAAAAGTTTCTTTTTTACCAATAATATGAAAGCAGATATTGAACAAGATTTTATAGTTCCAGGAGTTATCTCATCTTTGTATTGGATGTTATCAAGAACGAATCATCAGATTGTTAAGGTAGAAAGAGTTTCAATAGATGAAAATGGGGCACTAATTCCGAAACAAGATAGCGATCAATTAGATGGTGTTAGATTCCATTTTATTAAAAAGGGAGATAAGAAAATTAAGAAATTAACTTATTTTTCTTGTGATATCTCAGATGGTGGATTTACAACAAAGAATCCACAACTTCTATCTTATTTGCAGTCAATTAGGAGTTATAATACATATGTTAAAGCAGCGTCCTATTTAATGCATTATTCTTTTTTTAGTGAAATAAGAAATGTAATTATAGAGAATAGCTTGACAATCTTTCAAGATGATACAGGTATTCCTTATAAATATGTAAATAATGAGAATTGGTCAGTAAGGCATTTTGGTTCATATGTAAAACCACCTTCTAATTTTGCGGAAGATTATGATATCCTTTATCAGCAAGATATGGTAAATCTATATAAGAATAATGAATCTGAGAAACTACCATTCTCTTTAGGTTATCACTTCCCCACCAATAGGCAGAATCAGATGTTACTAACTAGAAATAAATAAGTATTACCTCACTCTAATCTTTTGTCCAATGAATACCCTCCGCTGCAACCATATGAAAATGGCTGTCACTTACATAATAAGACAAACCAAAAATAAAAATAATTCATTGGGAACGGGTGGAGCTGATTTTGTTCCTTTTCTTTCTAAAACTAAACAAGAGACAGCCTCTTCCAAAATCAATTGGATGGTTAACCTGAATTTTCGAATATTTGCAAAAATATAGTTATTGTTAAAAATAATATAATGTTACTCCCATCTCTCTTGCTCCCCTCCGAAACAGGGGTTATATTCCTCGGCTTTTTTAACCATATAATAATAAAATTCAATGAACAGTAAACTGACACCAAGATTTTTAATGATTGGCCTTGTCCTTATCTGGGCCATGTGGGCCATTTCGCCTACTTTTCAGTATCAGAGATTATCCGATGCCCAAAAGGAGACGCTTCGTGAAGAAGGAAAACTTGCGCAAATCGAATCCCGTACGATTAAACAAGGACTCGATTTAAAGGGGGGAATGTATATCGTCCTTGAAGTTGACCTCCCAACGCTCATGGAAACACTTGCAGAAAATAAAGATGGTAAGTTCAATCGGAGCATTGCATCTGTTCGGAATCAATTAAAACGAATACCTGAAGCAAATTTTTTCACATTATTTACAACCACTTCGGAAGAAAACAACCTTAAACTATCCCGTTATTATTATGATTATGGTTCTAGCAACAGCGATATTATTGTTGCACTTGAGGATGAAGCAGAAGATGCCATCAATCGCGTATTAGAAATTCTCGTTAATCGCATAGATCAATTTGGTGTGGCTGAACCCACCATCCAAAAACAGGGGAACCAACGAATCATTGTTGAACTGGCTGGTGTCCAGGATTCTGAAAGAGCCCGAGCCCTTTTAGAAAGCACCGCACTTCTTGAATTCTTTATCGTAAAGGATATCAATACGACGAACCAGTTAATGGTTAGAATCGATCAAGTGCTAAAAGGTGATGAATCCCTTGCTGCCGTTACGAAAACAACAATAGATAAAAAATCGAATGAATTTCAAGAGAGTGATGATCAAACTGTATCCGTGAGTGAGTTATTTGGAGAAACAGAGGATTCAGAAGCATCAACTGATTCGGCTGTTGTTGATGAAAATATTTTTGCAGAACGACCATTTTCTGCCATGCTGAGAAATTTAGGACAAACGATTGGTGTTCCGGAGAAAAATATATATGCGGTAAAAAAGATTTTAGAACGGCCAGAAGTTCAAGAAAAACTTGCGGCAGTTGGGGGCATGTTTCTCTTTAGTCACAAAGCAGAAGAATATCCACTGGTGGATGGTACATTGGAAACGATGTACAGTTTATTCCTAGTCGAAGATGCAGCGGAACTCACTGGCGGCGTTGTGGAAGAAGCAAAAGCAAATTTAGGTCCCCAAGGGTCCTCATCTGCGGGGCAACCCATTGTTAATTTGACGATGAATTCTGATGGTGCCCGCAAATGGTCCATCGTCACTGGATCTAATGTGGGACGTCAGGTGGCACTTGTATTGGATAAAAAAGTACACATGGCACCAAATATCAGAGAGAAAATTTCCGGAGGGAGCACCTTAATTGAAGGCTTTGCAGATATTAATGAAGCAAAAGATATTGCGATTGTGCTCCGGGCCGGAGCACTGCCGGCACCGGTGGATATTATTGAAGAACGGGTCATTGGGCCTTCCTTAGGTGCCGATTCAGTACGAAGTGGTACCCTGTCTGTTCTCATTGGTCTGGGGATCGTCTTAGTATTTATGCTAATTTATTACCGTTTTTCCGGACTCATCGCTGACTTTGCACTCATTTGGAATATTGTGCTTGTTCTGGCCGTGTTGGCCTCCCTCCAGGCGACCTTAACCTTACCTGGTATTGCAGGATTGATTCTGACAGTGGGTATGTCCATCGATGCCAATGTAATTATTTTTGAGCGAATTAGGGAAGAACTTCGAAAGGGAAAGACGCCAAAAGCGGCTGTTAAAAGTGGATATGATCGTGCACTCACAACCATTATTGATGCAAATATGACAACCGTTATCGCTGCATTGGTTTTATGGCAGTTTGGAACGGGGCCAATAAAAGGATTTGCAACTGTGCTTTTCTGGGGAATTTTGATATCCATGTTTACTGCAATTTTTGTAACTAGAACTATTTTTAATACACTTACCAGCCGCAAAGGCTTTACCAAATTGAGCATATGAGAATTATCAAAGAAACCAATATCAATTTTATGGGTCACCGAAAACTGAGTGCAATCTTGTCTGCATTCGTCGTTCTTGCTGGCGTTATATCCCTTGTAATCAATGGCGGACCCAAACTGAGTATCGACTTTAAGGGTGGTACATTAGTATCCGTGCAATACACAGAACCAATGGATGTAACGGCCATTCGTACATCTCTCGGGAAAATCAATATCGATGGACAATCCTTTGACTTCAGCCGGGAAGAAATAAAACATTTTGGCGGACCAGATGCCGTATCTGTCCGTGTGCCGCACATTGATGATGCGCCTGAGAACTTTGCTCAAAAAATTGCTGATCATCTATATGATAGTTTCCCCGGTCAAGTACCTGATAATAAAACAGATTTTATTTTAGGGAAAGGCAGTGTGGGGCCAAAAATTGGTGCGGAGTTAAGCGGTAAAGCCATCATGGCAATCATATCTTCATTAGGACTAATTCTTCTATACATTTCCATTCGGTTTGAATTTCGATTTGCATTGGGTGCCATAGCCGCGCTCGCTCATGATGTATTAATTACATTGGGCATCTTTTCTTTACTTGGATTTGAAATCAGTCTACCCATTATTGCAGCTTTTCTAACTATTGTGGGTTATTCTTTGAATGATACCATTGTTATTTTTGATCGTATTCGTGAAAATGTAAAAGCCTCCAAACGAGAAGCGTATCATACAATTGTAAATCATAGTATTAATGATTCCCTTTCTCGGACGATTGTTACCTCACTCACAACATTTTTTGTCGTACTAGTCTTATGGCTATTCGGTGGGGAAGTGATTCATAATTTTGCATTTGCGATGATTATTGGTGTGATTGTAGGAACCTATTCATCCATATATATTGCCAGTCCTATTGTGGTCCATCTTCACGAAACTGCTGCCAAATAGATTTAATTATTCAGATACAAAAAAAGCCCCGGAGACTGTCGGGGCTTTTTTATTTAATTTTCTATAGGGTCGTTTAACTCCTAAAAATAGTTTTTTCCCTGTTAAACATTTTCACACACCAAAAAATAGCTAAACCTGCAAATCCAAAAAGGGAAGCATACACTTCAGCCATATAAACTGGATTAATGACACCGGCAATAATATCCTTGGAAGCTAGTGATACATTTAAAACAGGTATAAGGGACGTAATCGCATTTAACTCCATCCCCGGTAATGTGCCAATAACTGCTGGAAAAATAATGACAATATTCAAGGGCGCCACTATGCTTTGGGCTTCTTTGAAGGATCTTGCATAGATTGAAAGGCCCAACAGCATTGCGCTGAAAAAAGCAGCCACCGGTAGAACCAATGTCATGATTAACCCAATAGTCTTGGGGTTAAGAACCTCATTGATCACAATTAACACCTCGGGCGGAATATCAGGAATCCGCTGAATCCCCACAGCCATACCGCCTAAAGCAAGAAATGCCGTTAAAAATGCGGCTAACAAGACAACCAGAAATTTTCCCAATACAATATCCAATCGGCTGGCTGGTGAGGAAAGAATGGTCTCTAAGGTTCCTCTCTCTTTTTCTCCCGCACCTAAATCCAGGGCGGGATACATTGCTCCCATGAATCCAAAAATTATAAATACATATGGAAACCATCCACCGGCAATCTTGCCAAATTTTTCCTGCCTCGAAGCAACATCTTCATAATTAATATTGTAAGCTCTGACCACTTCTGGCTTAAGGTTGAGACGGTCCATCCGCTCAGATACAATTTGATTTTCAAACTTTTTTAGAACACCATTGATTCTATCCTTGGTAATCCCAAAAGAATCGGTGCCTTTAAATTGAATCCTGATTTTGGCTTGACCATTTTTGGCAATATTTACTTTATAATCCGAATCAACATGAATAGCCACATCAAGGAATTCCTGTTGTATATATGACTGGATGCTATCCGTAGGAATTTGGTCCAGAATGATCACCTTGTCCATATCAGCAAAAGCCTGGTATAAATCTGGCGCATATTCCTGACCGTAAATTTGTACTTTCAATTGTTTTTCGCTGGCTTTTTCGGCCATAGACTTGGTGATTTTAAATACAGTTCCCAAAAGAACCGGTATAAGCAATAGAGGCACCACAACCATCATTATGATAGTTCGTCTGTCCCGGAAAATATCGATTACTTCTTTTTTCGCAATGGTGAGGAATTTCATATTAAGCCTCCCCCACTCTGTATATGAATTCATCTTCAAAAGTTGGTTGTGTCATTTCTTCCTTAAACTGATCCAAAGTATCATTGTAAAAGAATCTGCCCTTATAAATAATGGCAATATCATCACAGACTTGGTTTACCTCTCCCATACGATGGGTAGAAAAGATAACTGTTTTCCCTTCTTCCCGACAGGAACGAATCAAATCCATTATGGCCCGGGACGTCATCACATCCAAACCGGAGGTGGGTTCATCAAATATCATTACCGGCGGATCATGAATGATGGTCCGCGCAATAGACGTTTTCTGTTTCATTCCCGTGCTTAACCTTGCAATACGACGGTCTGCAAAACTATGCATATCCAAAACATCAAATAGTTTATTTTTCCGTTTCTGAAAAGTAGTTTTGTCCATGCCGTGGAGATCGGCAATATATTTTACCATTTCTGTTGGGGTCAGTCGGTCATAAAGAGCTGTTTGCCCTGTCATAAAACCAATTTTCTCCCGGACTTTCTGACCATCAGAAACAGAATCGGATCCCGAAACAGAAATGCTTCCCGAGGTTGGTGTGAGCATTGTGGCTATCATCCGAAGGGTGGTTGTTTTTCCCGCACCATTGGGCCCCAATAAACCAAATATTTTACCTGGTTTACATTCAAAACTGATGTCATCCACAGCCCGAAGGGTTTTGGAATCTTTATATTCTTCCCCAAGTTCTCTCCGCTGTTTTTTGTTGAGAGAAAAATCTTTGGTTAGATTTTGAACCTGAATCATACGTCCCCTAAAATCAATTGATTTAATATTTATTAATAGGGAAAATTAAATCAAATTTATTTGGGATTTTACATGGATTATCAATGAGTACCTGAAAATTCATGTCTCATTTTTTCTGTAAATTCCAATATGATTCAAACCACCATTATGGACTGCCCCATCGGGAAATTACTTCTCGCGCAATCAAATAAAGGGTTAACCCATATCCTATTTGAATATGAAATCTCAAAATCTGAATCTATTATTAAAAGAAAATTTCCACAAAGTACAATTGTGCGGGAAGAGAGAGCACTTTCCCATGCAGTTCAGCAAATCAATGAATATTTTTCCCGCAAGCGCCAATCCTTTGATCTCAGTTTAGAGTTGGTGATGCCCCCTTTTCATTATAAGGCACTCATGGCCGTGAAAAATATCCCTTATGGAAAGACACAATCTTATCAATATGTGGCTGCATGTGCCGGAAACGCCAAGGCATCGAGAGCGGCGGGGTCTGCCAATGCAAATAACCCACTTCCCATTGTGATCCCCTGCCATCGCGTTATAGCTACGGGTGGCGGATTAGGCGGGTACGGTGGGGGACTAAAAATTAAAAATTATCTTCTGAACCTGGAAGGCGCCCTGTAACTTTCATTCCTACTTTTTCAATAAAACGGATTTAAATCATTATGTGGCAATCAATTAAACGGCGGATTTTTGCTGGTCTTTTGGCTATTGTACCTATCGCTGTTACCTTTTGGATTCTTAAGTTATTATTTACATTTTTCGATGGATTTGCAGCACCAATTTTAAAGCGAATCGGAATTGAAATTCCAGGTCTCGGTATTATCCTGACGTTGGTTATTATTTTTCTCCTTGGATTATTGGTGACAAATGTATTGGGGAAAACCTTGTTCAAATGGGGAGAGCGCATTTTGGCAAAACTGCCCATCGTCAATACCATTTATAAAACAATTAAGCAGATTACTTCTGCTTTTAGCGGTTCTACAGTAAAATCTTTCCAACAGGTTATCTTCATGCAATATCCCCGTATCGGGCTCTGGACCATGTGTTTTGTAACCAATGAATCCCAAAATGAAACTGGGGAAGAATTTTATCACGTATTTGTACCCACGACACCCAATCCTACATCCGGTGTATTTATTATTGTTCCGAAGAAGGATGTGGTACACCCAAATATTTCTGTTGAGGATGGATTAAAGGCAATTATATCAGGTGGTATTCTGGATTCTGGCATTTCATTAAGCGGAAAATTACCCAGTAAATCATCATATTAATTTCATGAGTGAAATTACTTTCTTGGTCCTATTGCTTTTCGCCAGTTATTTAGCTGGATCCATACCATCCAGTATTATAATGGGGCGATTCATCCGTGGAATCGATATTCGTGAACATGGTAGCGGAAATGCGGGCGGTACAAATGTCTTTCGTGTATTGGGTTGGAAACCAGCTCTGGTTGTATTAATTGTTGATGGTTTTAAAGGATGGTTTTCAGTAGCAGTATTAGCACCGGTATTTTTTAATGCACAAGCTATTCCTGATCTGGGTGTGGTTCAAATCCTGTGCGGTTTTGCAGCTGTATTAGGGCATACCTTCACTATCTTTGCCGGATTTAAAGGTGGTAAGGGTGTTGGTACATTGGGCGGAATGCTCCTGGCGCTATTTCCCTCCGCTTTTCTATTTTGCCTGACAGTGGGCATTCTGACGATTATATTCACGGGGTATGTGTCTATGGCTTCCATATTCGCATCCGTTTCCTTACCAGTTTTTATCCTGATTTTACCACCTTTTCTGGGGACTAACCCGGCACCCCTTTCACTTATGGTTTTTAGTCTATTGATGCCCTTCTTTATTATTTTTACACACCGGAGCAATATCCAGCAATTACGGAATGGTGAAGAGAATCAATTTGAAAAAGCAATGATCTTTCGAAAAAAAGATTCAGATTAAGAACTTATATCTGATATTCTGTTGCTATATGAAAGGCCTTATCTACCTGTTGGCCATTATAAAATCCCCAACCATAATCCAGACGTAATACGTTTACAAAGGGTACCTGAAACTGGAATGTAAATCCTGTTCCTAAGATCGGTTTTATTTGGAATAAGTCTTTAAAATTATTTTGGGTTGTCACACCCCAATCGATAAATGCCCCAATTGTTACACCAAATTCAAACAAATCCGCCATAGGGAAACGGGGCACAACCACTTTTCGCAACTCAATTGCAGTCTTCATATTGTGAAATCCAAATCGATACACCTGGTCTGGATCGTTATAATTAGCATGATTGGGATAATGCCATCCGCGGACAGAACCAGATTCACCCATGGATGCCATGAAGTGCTGATCCTTGATTCCAAAATTCATGTGCGTTTTAAATCCCCATGCCAAGATCCATGGTTTATTATTCTCCAGCCTACCCAGGCGTTTGTAAAAACTGTAGGATTGAAACCAGATAAAATTATTTTCAGATTTTCCATTTAAATCCAAGCGGCTCACAAAGCCTTGTTTGAATAAAACACCCATCGTCGGATTGGCATAAAGGTCCCGTGTATCATAATGGAAGGACCCCATTGGAGCAAAATACTGGTAACTAATTTTGGTTGAATCCCCTTTAAAATCCATAGCTTCAATTTCAAAACCAATGGCTGCTTTTTTCTCATATCCAAAAAATCTTCCAACATTTAATTCCATTGTTCTGAGTTCCACATCATATGGCATATAAGGATGGTGAAACATAACTTTGGCTACATTCGCTTTGAGGGATACATGGTCTCCAGTGATCCACGGATTAAAATAGGATATACCAAACGTATTACGACCCCCCAGCATAAAACCGCCACCTAACTGTTCATTTCGGCCACGGAAGTTTTTAAATGCTCCACCACCGCCAAAGGACCAGCCCGTTGCTTCATCATAACTGGGAGAAGCGCCGCCAAGGAATCGACCGCCGAAAAATTTAGTATTTTCTAATATTTCATATTCCAGACGGACATTTTTATTATCTAAAGGTATGGCACGCCAATTTACATCGGCAAAAATGCCAAGATTTATGAGGCGGTTCCGATCTTCAATTGCCATAACACTGTCCAAGGGTTCCCCAACATGATGTTGAATCTCTCGGGAAATAATATAATCTTTGGTGAGTGTATTGCCCTTATGGATTATCTCGGAAACGATCAACTCCTGACATAAACCCAATATGGGTATAAGAAAAAGAAATCCCCGCAATTTCATAGAAAGCCTTTATTAAATATCAATACTTCGC
>Ga0315339_1001486_pt1 | contig 20615 bp, 14 predicted proteins | sample ASW17metaG_FD_204514 | JGI IMG/M metagenome (GOLD analysis project Ga0315339, IMG submission 204514) | Ammonia-oxidizing marine archaeal communities from Pacific Ocean, United States - ASW #17 | ecosystem: Environmental > Aquatic > Marine > Oceanic | place: USA: California | collected 2016-12-05
ATCGGCGTCGACGCAGGCGTGCATGCGGTGCACCGATGGAAATCTCACCCCGAGGGTGTTCCTGCCGGGTTGATCGGTGGAACCGGTCAGGCGATCACCTTGACGATGTGTACCACGATGATCGGCTTCGGCTCACTGCTGATCGCCGAACACCAGGGCATCCAGTCGCTGAGCATCGTCATGGTGACCGGGCTGGGCATCACATGGCTGGCCTGCATGATCGTCCTGCCGGCAGCACTTCATGTTCGTCAACGATTCAGTCGAAACGTGGTGTCTTGAGCGATCAACTCTTCAGGGCATCGGGGTTGAGTCCCATGAGATCGTCGACCACGAAGAGCCCGTTCTCACGGATCACCTCGTCGTCGAAGGTGATCGTGCCGCCACCGTAGTCCTCACGCTGGATGAGCACCAGGTCCCAGTGGATGTCGGAGCGGTTGGAATTGTCCGCCTCCTCGTAGGCCTGCCCCGGGGTGAAGTGCAGTGAACCGGCGATCTTCTCATCAAAGAGAATGTCCATCATCGGCTCCAACACGTAGGGGTTGAACCCGATGGCGAACTCGCCCACGTACCGTGCCCCCTCGTCCGTGTTGAAGACGTCCTGGAGGCGATCATTGTTCTGCTCTGAGACGGCGTCGACGATGCGACCATCTTCGAAGGTCAGGCGGATGTTCTTGAAGGCCGTGCCCTGGTAGATCGTGGGCGTGTTGTAGTGGATCACGCCGTTGACCGAGTCGCGTACCGGCGCCGTATAACACTCACCATCTGGAATGTTCTTCTCCCCGCAGCATGGAATGGCCGGGATGTCCTTGATCGAGAAGGTCAGGTCGGTAACACCGGGTCCCTTGATGTGCACCCTGTCCGTCCGGTTCATCCTCGCCGCGAGCAGATCACATGCCTCGGCCATGCGCCTGTAGTCAAGCGTGCACACGTCGAAGTAGAAGTTTTCGAACTCCTCGGTACTCGTCTGTGCAAGCTGCGCCATGCTCGGCGTCGGCCATCGAAGCACGCACCATCGCGTGTTCTTGACCCGCTGCTCCAGGTGCACCGGCTTCCCGTAGTGACGGCCGTATGCCTGCATTCGATCCGAGGCGACGCCCGAGAGTTCGTTGATGTTGTGACCGCCTCGAACACCGATGTAGGCCTGCATGGATTTCATCCGGTGCAGGTCATGGTCCGCCCAGGTATCGATCTGGACGTCATCAGCCGCTTCGATGATGCTTCGCATCACCCTGTTGTTTCGAAGTGCAACATGTGGATGCCCACCTGCATCACGACAGGCACGAACGATCTCTATGACCATCGCCTCGGGTATGTCGAAGGCCTCGATGAGCAGGTGATCGCCCGGGCCGACCGAGGTCGAGTAGCCCACGAGCAGTTCCGCGAGTCGTGTCATGCGTGGATCGAGCATTGGTGTCTCTCGTTCAGGCACCCGAACCAGCATCATCCCCCGGGGGCATGGGTGTCGAGGAACCAGTCGAATCACGTCGACCAAGCAATTCCTCGAGCAGAGATTCTAACGAGGAAGTCAGGCTTCCTGGCTCCCTGAGAAAGAGTTGTCGTGGCATCTGCTCGGATTCAAGATCAATCTGGCACCAACTGCAGGCCAGCGACTCGGGTCGACCCTGACCCGACCAGAATCCATCCTCCGCCCGGCCGTAGGCGATCCGCCGACCCCGGGCAGGATGGGCATCCCAACGTTCCTCGTGCGAACCCAGCAGGGCCGTCTCGACATCGGTTGCATCTTTGGTGCCTGCCGAGGCGATGACGATGATATTCGTCGCCCGGGGCATGAACTGGCGATGTGCGCGCAGGAGCAGCCGCCTGATGCGAGGCACCTCGTCTATGAAGCCGTCCGGAAGTCCAATTGCCAGGGATACGTGCGTCCCTTCCCAGGGCGCCACGATTCGCACGCCGCCGAGTTCCTCTCCGGACTCGCCACGTACGGTCAGTTCGTCCCCGATGTGTGCATGCTTGATGAACGATGCTGCACGCTCGACCAGTTCCTGCATGCGCTGCTCTGAAAGACTCTGTTCCCACCGGATACGTACGATGAAAGGACGCTTGATCCGCTCCAGGAAGCGAAGTCTCGAGGAGATCCCGAGCCGACGGCCACTGGTCTCCTCGTTGGCCAGTCGTTTCACGTGGACGTAGCAGTCGTGGCCACGCAGGTGCACAGCCAGGTCACAACTCCTGCCGCTGGGCGTAGGTACTTCCACGTCAATGACACAACCAGCCTCGATGAGCTTCGCCGCCACGCGAACCTCCGCCCAGGTATCGAGGAATCCACGGAGGCCATGCTGCGTGCGAAGTCGCTCCAGCAGTGGAACCATCGCCGGGTGGTCTTCGAGCAGTTGCAGCCGGTCCCGGAGGGGACGATTCACCTCCCGGCCGAATCTGCCCAGGAACCCGTGCGACCGGTCTTCCCCGTTCATGGACCACATCCCGGTGCATACGTCCGATGTGGTGGCATGGAACTGGCCGATCCCCCCCCACCCCAGCCGGCTTCAGGATCTTCACCTTCGTCGATCTCGAATCGGGCGCCACGAGCACGCAACTGGTCCATCTGTCGTTCGCCGAGGGTGACCTCGTAGGTCACGATCCCGTCACCATATTCCCGGGACTCGACGATGGTTCTCTTCTCTATGAAATTCACCGTTGCGCCGTCTGAGAGCTCGACGATGAGCCGCATGCTCCGCGGGGTTCCGATGTAGACCGAGCGGATTGCGTTGACAAGTTCGTCAAGCCCCTCGCCGGTCACGGCACTGATGGGAATCGCATCCGGGTAGTCCCGCAACCACGGAAGCAACTGTGCGTGATCCTTGAGCTGGTCGATCTTGTTGAGTACGACCAGGCGAGGCTGGCCCGTGGCCTCGATCTGGTCGAGCGTGTTCTTGACGGACGCTGCCTGCTGCCTCGCCTGCGGGTCATCGACATCGATGAGCAGGAGCAGCAACTGGCAGTTCACCGTTTCCTCGAGCGTTGAACGAAACGATGCCACGAGGTGGTGCGGCAGGTTCCGGATGAAGCCGACCGTGTCCGAAAGCATGACTGAGTTGCCGCCGCCGAGGTTCCAGCGCTCAACGCGAGTTGAAAGCGTCGCGAAGAGCTGGTCGTTCGCGAATGCTCCACCGTCGGTGACGGCATTGAACAGCGAAGATTTGCCTGCGTTGGTATATCCGACGAGTCCGACGGTGAAATGATCCTCGTTCCGGGACTTCACTTCCCGAACCTTTCGCTGCTGGATCTCCTCGAGTTCCCTGAGCAGTTGTCGTTTGCGTCTTTGAACGATCCGTCGGTCGATCTCCAGCTGCTTCTCACCAGGTCCGCGGGTTCCGATGCCGATGGGCGCTCCACCCGTGACCTGTCCGAGGTGCGTCCACATGGCACGAAGTCGCGGGTAGGTGTATTCCAACTGCGCAATCTCGACCTGGAGTTTCGCGGCGTGCGTGGTGGCGCGCCTCGCGAAGATGTCGAGGATGAGCTCGCTGCGATCGACGATCTTGCAGGAGGTAGCCTCCTCGAGGTTCCGGATCTGCGATGGGGAAAGATCGTGGTCGAAGACCACGAGCGTTGCATCGTTGAGCTTGATGAACTCGACCAGTTCATCGACCTTGCCCGAACCGATGAACAACTTCCCGTAAGGAAGTTTCCGGTTCTGGGTCACGATTCCACAGATATCCGCACCGGCAGTCCCAACCAGGGCGGCAAGCTCATCAACCCTGGCATCGAGGTCGACCTCGTCATCCGGGAAGTGGACGGCGACAAGGACGGCTCGCTCCCTGGCCACCTTCAATTGTTCACGATGCTGCTGATTCATTGGCTGGCGTGCATTTCCAACAGTGGATGCCGCGTGGAGGCTAGGATGTTCCATCGACACGAGCTGGATGCCCCCATCAATCCTAGGGTGTCCAAGCGCCTGCGTCTGGAGGAGTTCCATGAAGATACGACAAATCATCCCGGTCACCGTGCTCCTGGGCATCGTCATCCTGCTTTCCACCCTCGTCCCGAGAGCGACAGCAACCCGCTCGGACGGGTATCGCTGGTTTGATCCGATTGTCGACATCCGTGGACACATCATGGATGACTACGTCGAGACCCCCGATGACGAGGCGATGCAGGAAGCCGTCATCAAGGCGATGATCGAGTCGCTCGACGATCCCTTCACGACCTACATCGCCCCCGAGGACCAGGCCGAGTTCCGCAAGGAACTCAGCGGCAACTACGTCGGCATCGGCGCACGAATCCACTCCAACAGGGAATGGCTCACGATCCTCACGCCCATGGAGGACTCGCCCGCCCTGAAAGCCGGCATTCTTGCCGGTGATGTCATCATCGACATCGAGGGGGTTTCAACACAGAACCGACCGGTCAATGACTGCATCGACGACCTGCTTGGTGAGCCGGGCTCCACCGTACACGTCCGCGTCCGACATGCAGATGACACGGAGGAGGACATCACGATGACCCGCGCGCCGATCAGGACGAAATCCGTCTTCGGCGTCATTCGACGGAACCAGAAGTGGAATCACCTGCTCGACGGTGAACGAGGTATAGCCTACATCAGGATCGAGACTTTTACGGAACGGACTTCGTCTGAACTGCGAACGATCCTCAAGACACTCGAGTCCCGGAATGAACTCAACGGGCTCATCATCGACGTACGTGACAACAGGGGTGGCGCACTTTCAGCTGCATTGGAAACCTCGGACATGTTCATCGACGAAGGAACACTTCTTACGATCCGTTCTGCGCGACCCGACCGCAAGGAGCAGGGAAGGATCTTCAAGGCACATCGCTCCGACACGATGCAGGATATTCCCGTAATCGTCCTGATCAATGACGGCTCGGCCTCAGCCAGCGAGATCGTTGCCGGTTCACTCAAGGACAATGAACGGGCACTGGTGCTCGGTGAACGGAGTTTCGGAAAGGGTTCCGTGCAGGAAGTTCGCGAATTGGACGACGAAGGCGGGCTCCTGAAATTCACGACCGCCTACTACTACCTGCCCAGTGGCCGCAGCCTTCACAAGACGCATGGTGAAGTCGACGTGGACTGGGGCGTCGATCCTTCCGACGGGTGCCTCGTAGGCGAGACACTTGAGCAGGGCATCAAGCGCATCGAATCACGCCAGCCATGGACCGTCATCTCCCGTGACGAACCACTTGATCCGGCTCTTGCTGATCCTGCTTGGCTCAGGGAGACGCTCAATGATGAAGCACTTGCCCGGTCTGTTGAACTTCTCGGGCACCATGTCGACAACGGGACGTGGCCTGAACTTGAAGCGCAGGAACCCCCCGGTGACCTGGCACTTCGAAACGATCTTGAACGTGCGCTGACTGTCAGGGATCGGCTCGAGGCCGAACTCGTTGAACTCCAGGATCGCATTCAAGAGCTCGAAGGCATTACTGAACTTGCAGACCATGGAATCACTCTCCCGGAGGAGGGCGACATCGAGGAGGCGGTCCTCGTCATTCGCAACAAGGAAGGCGAGGTCATCGGTGAGTGGGCCATCTCATCAGTCAATGACCTGCAACGATCATTGTCCTCCGTGGAATTGACCCCGATCGATCGCTGATCGGGTACGACGGGAACCAGTGCATGGACCAGGTGATTCTCGGCATCGAGAGCAGTTGCGATGAAACGGCAGCAGCCGTCGTCGTCGGGGGTCATGATGTCCGTTCAAACATCATCGCCACGCAGCATGACCTGCACGAACGATTCGACGGTGTCGTGCCCGAACTTGCCAGCCGGGCCCACCTTGAACGGATCGGCCCCGTCATCGAGTCCGCCGTGCGTGAAGCGGGCATCTCCCTTGGTGACATCGATGCAATCGCCGTCAGTTATCAACCCGGGCTCATCGGTTCACTGTTGACCGGTGTTGCAGCCGCAAAGTCGCTGGCATGGTCCCTGCAGAAGCCACTTGTCGGTGTCGACCACCTGCATGCTCACCTCTGGTCGCCCTGCCTCGGTTCCCATGAACTTGAATGTCCGGCACTGGGCCTGGTCATCTCGGGTGGGCACACGACGCTCTCCCACATGCAGGATCCACTCCACCTGGAACTCCTTGGCCACACCATTGACGATGCCATCGGTGAAGCCTTCGACAAGGCAGCCGTGCTGCTGGGACTCGGCTGGCCCGGTGGAGCAGCCATCGATGCCCTGGCCGAACATGGGGACGAGTCGGCAGTCGACTTCCCGGTCGCTCGGCTAGACCCTGACAGCCTCGACTTCTCCTACAGCGGACTGAAGACATCACTCCTGCACGCGGTTCGAGGCCAACCCGTCGGCCGCGGCGCCGAGGCGCACTTCGAACGCGATGCTTCCGACCTGGATGAACAGCGTCGCCGGGATCTGGCTGCGTCGTTCCAGCGCGCCGCCGTCGAGGCGGTCAGGCTGAAGGTCGAACGTGCTCTTGATCGACATGAAGCCTGCTCACTCGTCGTGGGTGGTGGCGTGAGTGCCAACCGAAGAGTACGCCGCGTACTCGGAAAAATGTGCGAGGAGCGGGGCCTGGAACTTCGCCTTCCAGCCCTGGACTACTGCATGGACAATGCGGCGATGATCGCCGGGCTTGCTCACCCGCTTCTCGAAGCCGGCCTCGTGTCCGATTCGACTCTCAGTGCCCACGCACGCAGCAGGACTTGACGAGGAATCCGATGCCCCTCCACGTACATCCCGCAGCACTGGACAACGCGCAACTGCTCAAGCAGTGCAGCATGACAGCCGGACAGGGCACCGGCCCCGGTGGCCAACACCGGAACCGGCGCAGTACCTCCGTCACCTATACCCACGAACCAACCGGGATGCAGGCGACCGCCTCTGAACGCCGTGAGCAGAAGGCAAATCGCTCGATGGCACTCCGCCGACTCAGGTTGAAACTCGCCATCGGTCATCGATCGGAGCATCCACGTCGTGAACCGAGCGTTCTGTGGAACCGCAGACGGAGTGGAACCAAACTGCCCGTCAATCCCAGGAACCCGGACTACCCGGCCCTGCTTGCCGAAGCGCTCGATGTCATCAGCGAGGAAGGTTTCGATGTCGGTGGCGCGGCAGGTCGACTTGGCATCACGATGTCGCAGTTGACACGACTGCTTCGACATGAATCATCTGCCATGGTGATGGTCAACGATGGTCGCAGCGAACGTGGATTTCCCGTTCTTCGATCGTAATGCCGACGACAAGCAGGTACCCTGTTGGGCATGACGACCGAAACGACTGCATCACTCAGAAAACGAATCAGCTCCATCATGCCCCAACTCATCGAGTTCAGGCATGACCTCCATACCCACCCGGAACTGGGGTACGAGGAACATCGGACCTCTGGAGAGGTCTGCAAGGCCTTGACCGAAGCCGGGGTCGAGTTCGTTGATGGCCTCGCGGGCGGCACCGGTGTACTCGGACACCTTCCTGGTAAAACCGAGCAGGCCGTCGGCCTGCGTGCCGACATGGATGCGCTGCCGATTCTCGAGCAGACCGGACTCGACTACGCGTCGGTCAATGAGGGTGTCATGCACGCATGCGGGCACGATGGACATACCACGATCCTCGTTGGAACTGCGAGAGTACTTGCACAGGTTGCTGGAGAAGGAACACTGCCCAATCCAGTGACATTCCTCTTCCAACCTGCCGAAGAAGGTGGCGGTGGTGGCAAACGCATGGTCGAGGATGGCTGCCTTGACGGGAAGGTCATCGGTCCTTCCGTTTCTCGCATGTACGGCCTGCACGGCTGGCCGATCCTTCCTTTGAACATGATCAGTACGCGGCCCGGGCCGATGCTTGCGGCAGCGGATCGCTTCGACATCACGGTGACTGGCGTCGGTGGACATGCAGCCATGCCGCATGCAACGCGGGATCCCATCATTGCCTCGGCAGCAATCGTGCAGGCGATCCAGTCGATCGTCTCGAGAAACGTCGATCCAGTGCAGGGTGCCGTCATCTCCGTAACCATGTTCAACGCCGGTTCGGCGTTCAACATCATTCCTGAAACCTGCACGATGGCCGGTACCGTGCGTGCACTCGATGATGACGCCATGGCGACCGTGCGAATGCGTCTCGACCAGGTCGTGGAGACTGTTGCTGCCGCCCACGGCTGCAAGGCGAACATGGAGTACCACGTCGGGTATCCCGTCACCCGCAACGACCCAGGCGAAGTCGATACGGTTCTTGGAACTGCAAGATCACTCCTTGGCGAAGAACAGGTTCAGCTGCTGGAGTCGCCCGTCATGGGAGCCGAGGACTTCTCCTACTACTGTGAACAGGTGCCCTCTTGTTTCTTCGCCCTCGGTCTCCTCCCACCGGACCAGGACTCGATACCCCTCCTGCACCACCCGTGTTTTGATTTCAATGACAACGTGATTGCAACCGGCATCGAGATGTTCTGCACACTCGCATTGAACGATATGGCCAGAAAATGCTAGGCTGTCAGGCCATCAGGAAACTGAGAAGGAGAAATCGCATGCCATGCCTCATTATTGTTTCTGGACCCCATGAAGGCCACATGTTTGCACTTGATGACATGGAGCATGTCATTGGTCGAGGCGATGACTGTGCCATCCAACTCGTTGATGAGAAAGCCTCGCGGAATCACTGCAAGATCTCCCGTGAATTCGGCGATACCCTCGATGGAAGCGGCATCAAGACCAACAAATGGACGCTCGTGGACCTGGGCTCGAGCAATGGGACGATGATCAACGGCCAGGCCTTCAAAGATCCCGTTTCACTTGAAGATGGCTTGATGATCGGCATCGGAACTACGCATGCCGTATTCCTGCGAGATACATACGAAACAGCCGAGGAAGCTCGTGAATACGCTGACAACCTCGGCAGCGATCATGCAGTTGAATCCGATGACAGCTGGCCCCTGGACCCACCCTGGAAATCACAGACTCTTTCCGAGGGCTGATACAAGGCTGCCAGGCCTGACTTCATCCCACGTTGCCCTTGCCGAACAGGACCGCCTGGGGTAAGGTGCCCGGCTCACAATTTGAAACCGTATGGACCACTTTCACTCCAGCGGGGCCTTGGCCGGACCCGCACTCATGGAATCCAGGAAGGTGGGAGGCAGGAGGACACATGGCCAAGCAGATCACAAAGCAATTCAAGATTACTGCGCCGGGAGGCCAGGCCACGCCTGCCCCCCCGATCGGACCGGCCCTTGGTGCCAATGGCATCAATCCCGGGCAGTTCATCCAGGCCTTCAATGACCGGACCAAGGACCTCAATGGCAAGGTCGTGGGCTGCCTCATCACGGTCTTCCATGACCGATCCTTTGACTTCGAAATCAAGTCTTCCCCCGCCGCCGTCCTGCTCAGGGTTGCCGCAGGTGTTGAGAAGGGATCTGGAAATCCGCTTGAAATCGTGGGTTCGGTCACCAGCGACCAGGTCCGTGCCATCGCGGAAGAGAAGATGAACGACATGAACAGCGCAACGGTCGAATCGGCCATGCGTGCCATCGCTGGAACAGCCCGCTCAATGGGCATTGAAGTAGAGGGCTCGCTCAATGGCTGACGAGAAGACTCCAAAAACCGAGGGAACCTTCCCTGCAAGACTCTACCGAAGGCGTCGGAATCACCGCAGCCGCCGGCAGCGAACGAACCTGGAACAGATCAGGGCAGACAGCAATGGCAAGTCCCCTGCCGAAGCAGTCAGCATTCTTAAGTCCTGTTCCCATGCCAAGTTCGACGAAACAGTCGAATGCTGCGTGCACCTTGGCATCGATCCCCGACAAGCCGACCAGCAGTTGCGTGGTGCCCTCTCGATGCCCAAGGGTGTCGGGAAAGCTGCACGCGTCATCTGCTTCTGCCCGAACGACAAGATCGACGACTTGAAGGCTGCCGGGGCTATTGAAGCCGGTGGTGAGGAACTGGCGAAGAAAATCACCGACGGCTGGTTCGACTTTGATGTCGCCATCGCCTCTCCAGACATGATGAAGGTCGTGGGCGGCCTTGGGCGTGTCCTGGGTCCCAAGGGCCTGATGCCCTCACCAAAGGCAGGCACCGTTACTCCCGATCCGGCGACCGCTGTCCAGGAATTCGCCGCCGGCAAGGCTGAATATCGCAATGACGATGGCGGGAACATCCATTGCGTCATCGGGAAGATGAGTTTCGCCGAAGTTGATCTGACGGCAAACCTGACCTTCTTCCTGGATACGATTGAGAAACTGCGTCCCGCGTCCGTCAAGGGAATCTACATGAAGAAATGCGTGATTTCCGGCACGATGACGCCCTCAGTGGAGGTGGCAGCATCATGAGCAAGTACATCAAGAAAATGATGGTCGAGAGCTACAGGGACCGCTTCAATGACATTACCGATGCCCTCCTGATCGATATCAGGGGCATCGATGCCAATGAGAACAACACCCTTCGACTGGACCTGCATGCAAAGAACATCCGCATCACGGTATTGCGAAATACGCTTGCCCGTGATGCCTTTGGTGGCACCTCGCTTGAGAACATCCTGCCAGCCCTCGATGGTCCAACGGCACTCTGCTACGGCGGAGAATCGGTCATCAATGTCGCTCGCGAACTCGTCGACTGGGCGAAGAAGGTTGAACACCTTGACCTGAAGGGCGCCATTCTTGATGGCGAGTACTTCGACGGAGATTCCGGGGTCAAGGAACTCAGCAAGTACCCGACCCTCGACGAGTCGAAGGGGCTGGTCATCCAGCTTGTCCTGTCACCAGGTTCGAAACTCATGAGTATCGCAACGAGCCCAGGCTCGGGCATCATGGGAATCGTCAAGGAAGTAGAGGAACGACTTGAAAATAACGAGGTCATCGAGAAGGTAGGGAACTGAACAACACATCGTCACCCAACTGGCCCCCCGGGGTTAAAAGTCGCACGGCGGCTCCTCTTGGGTGAAGATACAACGAAGGAAAGTGAGATCACACATGTCCGAGGAAGCAACGAACAACGCAGAAGAGACGAACGACGCAACAGAAGCGACGGACGCAACAGAAGCGGCCGCAACGGCTGAAGCTCCAGCACCCGCTGAGGCTCCTGCACCGGCAGAAGCTCCTGCACCGGCAGAAGCCAGGTCGTTCGACAAGAAGATCAGCACCCTGGGTGATGACATTTCCCAGTTGACCCTCAAGGAAGCGGTCGACCTTGCTGACTACATGAAGGACACCTACAACATCGAACCAGCAGCTGGAGGCGGCGTCATGATGGCCGGCCCGGGTGATGGTGGCGATGATGGTGATGGAGAACAGACCGAGTTCGATGTCATGCTCGAGTCTTGCGGCGACAAGAAGATCCAGGTCATCAAGGTCGTCCGCGAGGCGACAGGACTTGGCCTGAAGGAAGCCAAGGCCATCGTTGATGATGCCCCAACCGCCATCAAGGAAAAGGCCTCCAAGGAAGAAGCAGACGAACTGAAGGCCAAGATCGAAGAGGCCGGAGGGGTCGTCAACCTCAAGTAAGGCCAGTATTTACAAGCACTTGCAGCAGGCTCCGAGACCTTGGTCTCGGAGCCTGTTCATTTGGGCGATGTGAGACAGGCAAAATGGACCAAAATTCGTTGTTTCAGTCCAACCAGGGGCTATTTTTGGGTAAATGGGCGGGTACATCGGCCGCCTTTGGGCAATATGGCCAGAAATAAATGGAATAGGGTTTGCGTAGGTATTGAGAAACCCACTTGGCATCCGTAATATGCGGTGCTCGGCGTATGACAACAACTTTTTCTCAAGTTTGTTCCCTGCTTTTCGACAAGTTGGGTTAGGCGAAGACGATTTGCCCTTAATGAGGTGAGTGCATGGCGTCCAGGACTGTACGCGACTTCTCCAAGCGCGGTGATGCGATACCCGTACCAGAGTTGACTCAGGTGCAATTGGGCGCATACGAGCGTTTTATCCAAGCTGACAAGGCGTTCGATGAACGCGACAGGACAGTGGGTATTGAAAGCCTCATGAATGAGGTCTTCCCCATTGAATCGTATGACGGCTCGATGAAGCTTGAGTACTTGTACTACAAGCTCGACAAGCCTCGATACACACCTGATGAATGCAAGGAACTGCGCCTGACCTACGGCATGCCCTTCCGCATCGGTGTGCGCCTCGTACGTGAAGGCATCTCCGAGATACCCGAGGAGGAAATCTACCTTGGCGAGATCCCGATCATGCGCGGCGGTGGTGAGTTCATCGTCAATGGTGCGGAACGTGTCATTGTCAGCCAGCTCCACCGCTCACCCGGCGTGGACTTCAACGAGGCCGACAATCTCGGCGACCGTCCCCTGCACGGCGCACGGATCATTCCCGAGCGAGGCTCCTGGATCGAACTTGAAGTAACGAAGAAGGACGTACTGGCGATGAAGATCGACCAGTCACCAAAGATCGCCGCGACGATCTTCCTTCGTGCGCTCGACGAGGAGTTCAGTTCCACGGAAAAGATCCTGGAGCTGTTCTACGACATCACGGAAGTGAATGTTGCAGACCTCCGCCCGGAGCACTACTCCGCGGAGTTGATTCTCAACGAGGAAGGTGAGGAGCTCTGCCGTGTCGGTGAACCCATCGGCGATGCAATCGACGCCATCCAGAGTTCCTCGATCAAGAAGATCCGCATCGTCCAGGATCCCAGTGATCCACTGATTCTCAACACCCTTGCAATGGAACGGCTTGACTTCATGGCAGATGCCACGGAGCACGAGGCCGCACTGCTTCGAATCTACGGACGGCTCCGTCCCGGCAATCCGCCCCAGGTCGAGAAGGCCCGCAGCCTCTTCAAGGAGAAGTTCTTCGACGAGAACAGGTATCGACTCGGCAAGGTCGGTCGTTTCCGCATCAACCGGAAGTTCGACATGGACGTCCCGGAGGATGTCATGTCGATCCGTGCAGAGGACTTCCTCTCCGTGATGCGATACATACTCGACCTGCGTTCCAAGAAGAACAAGGCCCACATCGATGACATCGATCACCTCGGCAATCGCCGACTTCGAACGCTCGATGAACTCGCCGTCGAGGAGATGCGCAAGGGTTTCCTGAAACTCCGCCGCACCGTCCAGGAGCGCATGAGCGTGAAGGATGCCGACGAGCTGAGTAAGATTGCGGACCTGGTGAACTCCAAGTCCATCAGCAGTGCCATCGACTTCTTCTTCGGCCGAAGTGAACTGTCGCAGGTCGTCGACCAAACGAACCCCTTGTCCATGCTCGTACATGAACGACGCCTTTCTGCACTGGGCCCCGGCGGTCTCAACAGGAAGCGTGCTGGTTTCGAGGTTCGCGATGTGCACATTTCGCACTACGGGCGAATCTGCCCGATCGAAACACCCGAGGGAACCAACATCGGCCTCATCGCTTCGCTTGGCATCTATGCAAGCATCGACGAGTACGGCTTCATCCTCACTCCCTACCAGGAAGTCCAGGGTGGCAGTACGACCGGCAAGGTCTCCTACCTGCGGGCCGACGAGGAAATGAAGTCCGTCCTGGCGACGAACGATGTCGTCGACAAGGATGGCCGGATCAAGGAATCGCAGGTACTCGCTCGCCTCAGTGGCGATCTCTCCATGGTCGAGAAGAACGAGGTCCAGTACATCGACATCTCGCCCAAGCAGATCGTCGGCGTTTCTGCAGCCATGATTCCCTTCCTTGAACATGATGATGCCAACCGGGCCCTGATGGGTTCGAACATGCAGCGGCAGGCAGTCCCGATGATCACGGCTGAAACCCCGCTGGTAAGCACCGGCATGGAACGAACCGCCGGCGAGTTCTCGGGCATGCTCGTAAAGGCACGTCGTGGGGGAACCATCACCTACGTCGACGCCAAGAAGATCATCATCGACAATGCCGACGAGTACGAGTTGGAGACCTTTAGGAAGCTCAACGAGCGAACCTGCCAGACCCACACTCCACTTGTCACACTCGGCCAGAAGGTCCAGGCTGGACAGATCCTGGCTGATGGCGCCTCCACCCGCGAAGGTGAACTGGCCATCGGCAAGAACGTCCTCGTCGCATTCAACACCTTCGATGGCTACAACTTCGAGGATGCAATCGTCTGTTCTGAACGACTCGTCAAGGACGACATCTTCACGTCGATCCACATCGAATCATTCGATGTCGAGGTCCGGGACACGAAACTCGGTCGCGAGGAGTTCACCCCGGACATCCCCAACGTCTCCGAGAAGCAGTTGAAGAACCTCGACGACCGGGGCATCATCCGCCATGGTGCCCGCGTCGGCCCCGGCGACATCCTCGTAGGCAAGGTCAGCCCAAAGAGCAAATCGGAACTGACCCCAGAGGAAAAACTGCTCCACGCGATCTTCGGACGTGCCGGCGAGGACGTAAAGAACGACTCCCTTGAAGTCCCTGCCGGAAGCAGTGGCATCGTCATCGGCACGCGTCACTTCTCTCGTCGCATGCACCTCAATGACGAGCAGAAGGCGAACCTCAAGGACGACATCGCGATCTACGAGGAAGAGATGAACGGCCGCATGATCTCCCTCTTCCGCCAGATGATCGTTGCGATCAACAACCAGATCGGCACGGAGATGGTCGACCCCGCCACCCGCCAGAAGGTGGGTGTCTCGGACATCCCCGAGGTCATCCTTGAGCAGATCGAGAACTTCAACGAGAAGTGGATCAAGGGTTCCAAGGACGCGAAGGAAACCGCCACGACGACCTGGGGCCAGTTCTGGCCGCGGATCAATGCACTGGAAGAGGAGAAGCAGCGAAAACTCGCGCACATGAAGCGCGGTGACGAACTGCCCAGCGGTGTCCTGGAAATGACCAAGGTCTACCTGGCGAACAAGCGACAGATCGCCGTTGGTGACAAGATGGCCGGCCGCCACGGCAACAAGGGTGTGGTGTCCCGGATCGTTCCCGAGGAAGACATGCCGCACCTGGAAGACGGAACACCCGTCGACATCCTGCTGAACCCGCTTGGCGTTCCATCAAGGATGAATGTCGGTCAGTTGCTTGAACTGCACCTTGGCTGGGCCGCGCAGGTCCTTGGCTTCCAAGCCATCACTCCCGTGTTCGACGGGGCGACCGAGGAAGAGGTGCTCGAAGCGATCCAGGAAGCCAACGAACACGTTAAGAATCGACTGGACGAGTTTGAACAGACCGGCCAGAACCCCGGTGAACCTCGTGAACTGCTGGCCCACATCCCCTTCGGAGGCAAGGCACAGCTCTACGACGGTCGAACGGGAGAAGCCTTCCACCAGCCCACCTCGATTGGCTACATGTACATGCTCAAGCTCCATCACCTCGTGGAAGACAAGATCCATGCCCGAGCAACGGGCCCCTACTCGCTCATCACGCAGCAGCCCCTGGGCGGCAAGGCCCGCACGGGTGGTCAGCGGTTCGGCGAGATGGAGGTCTGGGCCCTGGAAGGCTATGGCGCAGCCTATGTCCTCCAGGAACTGTTGACAGTCAAGAGTGATGATGTCGAGGGTCGCACGAAGATCTACGACTCGATGGTCAAGGGCACCAATGCCCTTGAAGCCGGCATGCCCGTGGTGTTCGATGTCCTCTGCCACGAGATCCGTGGACTGGGCATGAACATTGAACTGGAGAAGGAACACGTTGAAGGAGGCAGCCTCCTCTGACGTTGAACTGCCGCATTCACGCGGCATCCTCGCACGAGAGAGACGGGATTCACCATGGTTGAAAACGTCTACGATCAGGTCAACGACTTCAGTTCTGTCCGCATCACCCTTGCCAGCCCCAACGACATCAGGAGTTGGAGTTTCGGCGAGGTCAAGAAGCCGGAAACAATCAACTACCGGACCTACCGGCCCGAGAAGGACGGCCTGTTCTGTGAACGGATCTTCGGTCCAGAGCGCGACTACGAATGCGCCTGCGGCAAGTACAAGGGCACCAAGTTCAAGGGCATCATCTGCGATCGCTGCGGCGTAAAGGTCACGCATTCCCGCGTGCGGCGCAAGCGGATGGGGCACATCAACCTTGCGGCCCCGGTCGTGCACATCTGGTTCTTCAAGGCGCTGCCAAGTCGCCTCGGCACCCTGCTGAAGATGAAGACCGCCGACATGGAGAAGGTCATCTACTTCCAGGATTACGTGGTGATCGATCCCGGGAACACCGAACTGGAATACAAGCAGGTCCTCGATGAGGATACCTACCGCGCCGCCGTCCAGCAGTACGGTTCCAGCTCCTTCCGAGCCCTCATGGGCGCCGATGCCGTCATGGAACTGCTTGCCGAACTTGATCTCCAGGCCCTGGCCGACGAGTTGCGGGAAGACCTGAACAACACGCGATCCAAGCAGAAGACCAAGGACCTGGCCAAGCGGCTGAAACTCGTCGAGCAGCTTCGCCACAGCGGCAATGAGGTCTCCTGGATGGTGCTCGACGTCGTTCCAGTGATACCACCCGATCTTCGCCCACTGGTCCTGCTGGAATCAGGCAACTTCGCCACCAGCGACCTCAATGATCTCTACCGGCGAATCATCAACCGGAACAACCGCCTCAAGAAGTTGATGGACCTCAATGCACCCGAGGTCATCATCCGGAACGAGAAGCGGATGCTGCAGCAGGCCGTCGACGCCCTGTTCGACAACGGCCGCTGTCGTCGCCCGGTACTCGGCTCATCCAACCGCCCGCTCAAGTCGCTGACCGACATGATCAAGGGCAAGCAGGGTCGCTTCCGTGAGAATCTGCTTGGCAAGCGAGTGGACTACTCGGCCCGGTCCGTCATCGTGGTCGGTCCGAACCTGAAACTTCACCAGTGCGGCCTTCCAAAGAAGATCGCCCTGGAACTCTTCCAGCCGTTCATCATCCGCAAGCTCAAGGAGCACGGCCTGGCCGACACCATCAAGTCCGCCAAGCGCATGCTCGAGCGACGGGATCCGGAAGTGTGGGACATACTGGAGCAGGTCATCGACCAGCACCCGGTACTCCTGAACCGCGCACCGACCCTGCACCGGATGGGCATCCAGGCCTTCGAGCCGGTCCTCGTCGAGGGCCATGCCATCACGCTGCATCCGCTGGTCTGCACCGGCTACAACGCCGACTTCGATGGCGACCAGATGGCAGTGCATCTGCCGCTGTCCATCGAGGCGCAGGTCGAGAGCCACGTACTGATGCTCTCGACGCACAACATCTTCTCGCCGGCCAACGGCAACCCGATCGTCTCTCCCAGCCAGGACATCCTGATGGGCGTGTACTTCCTGACCTTCATGGACCAGGATGATTCAAGGAAGCCGGAGGAACTCCGCTGCTTCAAGGATTCGACCGAGGCCCTGCTGGCCTACGACCATGGACAGATCGGTATCCACGAGCGAATTCATGTCCGACTGCCTCGATTCAACACCATCGTCAACTCCGAGACGGGTGTCATCGAGAACCTGCAGTCGCAGCGACTGCTGACAACGGTCGGTCGCGTACAGTTCAGCGCCATCCTTGCTGACGGCATGCCCTATTACAACACCACCCTCGGCAAGAAGGGCTGCAGCCGCGTCATCGACGACACCTACGCGATTCTCGGTCGCCCCGAGACGCTGACGCTCCTTGATGACATGAAGGAAATCGGCTTCAAGACTGCTACGACCTCCGGCCTGTCCATCGCGATTACCGACCTGAGAATTCCTGCTGCCAAGCAGGAGCTCATCGACCATTCGCAGAAGAAGGTCGACATCGTCGAGCGTGCCTACAACGCCGGTGCCATCACCGAGCGTGAACGACACAACCAGCTGCTGGACATCTGGGCCCATTGCCGCGAGGAACTGACCAAGGAACTGGTCAGCACGCTCGAGAATGATCGAAGGGCACCGGACACCCTCAAGGAGGTTCCCTCCGATGGAAGCGAGGGCATCAGGTACCTCAACCCGGTCTACCTCATGTCCACCTCTGGTGCACGTGGCAACGTAAGCCAGATGCAGCAGCTTGCCGGCATGCGTGGCCTGATGGCCAAGCCCAACGGCGAGATCATCGAGACACCCATCCGTGCCAACTTCCGCGAAGGTCTCAACGTCCTGGAGTACTTCTCCTCGACGCACGGTGCTCGAAAGGGACTGGCCGATACCGCGCTGAAGACGGCTGACTCGGGCTACCTCACGAGAAAGCTCTACGACGTCGCCCAGGCCGTGGTCATCACCGAGCCTGAATGTGGAACCAAGCGTGGACTTCCCAAGCGAGCCATCTACAAGGGCGAGGAAGTTGATGTCCCGCTGCGAGAGATCATCGAAGGCCGAACGAGCCGCCAGACGATCATCAACCCGATGACGGACGAGACCATCATCAAGGATGGCGAGATCATCACCGACGTGATTGCGGGCAAGCTCGAGCAGCTCAACATCGACTCGGTCCAGGTCCGCAGCCCGCTGACCTGCGACACGACCAACGGCATCTGCGCAACCTGCTACGGGCAGGACATGTCCACGGGCATGGAAGTCGAGCGAGGACTTGCCGTGGGCACGATTGCAGCCCAGTCCATCGGTGAACCTGGCACACAGTTGACGATGCGTACCTTCCATACGGGCGGCATCGCCTCCCGTGGCCTGACGGAAACCAGTTACCGCGCCACCCATGGTGGCACTGTGGAACTGCGTGAATGCCGGCCTGTTCCCGTTCCCGATGCCGACGACGGCAGTCAGATCGCGCTGAAGCGAAATGGCGAAGTTGCCGTGCTCGACGGCAAGGGTCGTGAACTTGAGAAGTACAAGATTCCCTACGGTGGCGTCATCCGCGTCGGTGCAGGCGACAAGGTCCGCAAGGGCCAGTTGCTCTGCGACTGGGACCCCCACCGCACACCCATCCTCGCCGAGGAGACGGGCGTGATCCGCTTCAAGGACATCGAGGTCGGCAAGACCATTCGAGAGGAAGAGGTCAAGGGCTCGGGCGGGACCGAGTTGATCGTCATCGAGCACACGGGCGAGATGCATCCGCAGATCCTCGTGGAGGATTCCGACGGCAAGATTCTCGACTTCCACCACCTGCCGGCCAAGGCCCGCATCGAGGTGGCCGAGGGTCAGAAGATCGTCCAGGGCCAGATGCTTGCACGGCAGCCCAAGGATGTCGCCGGTTCGGCGGACATCACCGGCGGCCTGCCACGTGTCACCGAGATCTTCGAGGCACGGACCCCCAAGGACCCGGCTGTCATGTCGAAGGTCGGTGGTCGCGTCGAGCTGCATGATGACCTCCGCAAGGGCAAGATGACCATCCGCGTCGTCACCGACACGGGCGTCGAGATTGATCACCACGTACCGCAGGGCAAGCACCTGCTGGTGCACCGTGATGATTTCGTCGAAGCCGGTGACTCGCTGACTGAAGGCCCGCTTGTTCCGCAGGAGATCCTCGAGATTCTCGGCGAAGAGGCCGTCTTCAACTACATGCTCGATGAGGTCCAGAATGTCTACCGGGCCCAGGGCGTACCCATCTCGGACAAGCACATCGAGGTCATCCTCGCGTGCATGCTCAGCAAGACGCTGGTGAAGAAGCCCGGTGACACGCCGCTGCTTCCCGAGGAGATCGTCGGTCGCCACACCTTCAGACGGCACAATGCCGAGGCCCAGGTACGAGTCAGGATCGCCGATGCCGGCGACACGGGCCTGGTCGTCGGGGACATGGTCGAGAAATCGGTCGTGAAGGAAGCCAATGCATTGGCCGAGGCCGAGGGCAAGGCCAAGGCCAAGACGAAGAAGTCACAACCTGCCACGGGCCAGACGTTGCTCCTTGGCATCACCAAGGCATCGCTGCAGTCGGAGTCCTTCCTTTCGGGCGCCTCCTTCCAGGAGACGACGAAGGTGCTCACCGAGGCATCCCTGAGAGGTGCCGTCGACGAGTTGAAGGGCCTGAAGGAGAATGTCCTGCTAGGTCACCTGATCCCGGCCGGTACCGGCTTCGACGAGTACACCTCGATGCGTGTCAACCGCCTGGCCGATCCACCCTCATCCAACGAGGAAGACGAGGCCTACATGCTTGCCGAAGCAGCCGAGGCTGCCGAGGCAATCGGTGCCGAGCGTGCACCTGTGCTGGTTGAAGTTCCCGTTGGCGGTGGCGAAGAGGAACTGGCTATGGGCGAGGAATCACCAGTTCTTGGCGAAAGCCTGCCCGGAATCGGCGAGGAATCACCTCTTCTCGGCGAGAAGATGCCCGACTTCGGCGGCGAGGACAAGGCCAAGGACTGATTCGACCGCGTCGAACCACGAGAACCCCCACAGCCCCCGCTGCCTGCAGCGGGGGCTGTTTCATGGCGGTTTCGGGCTGAAAGTGCCCTCTTTGAGCACATATATGGTTCCGGGTTGTTTTTCATTGCTCGCTGCTGCTGGGCGCGGTGTAATAGCGGGTCCGCATCCATCTTCCTCCCGGGGGCTTGAGACGGGATGGAGGGTGCTGGACTGGAGAAGGAGAGAAGGACGATGCGGATCGTTCGGCTTGTCGTTTTTGGGTTGCTTGCCCCAATCCTCCTGGCTGCTACCAGCAGCCCGGTTGGTGTCGTGCACGATGTCGTGCACAAGGTGGCCCTGACCGGGGGTGTGAACAGCGCCCCTGTCTCCGTCATCGGCAAGGCGGCCCTGGTAGGCCCGGCCAACAGTACATCGATCTCCGTCATCAGCAGGTCCGTCCTGGGCGGTCCGATCGAGGACCTGGTCAGCGCGGTGATCGCTGCAGCCCGCGGCACAAGCCGCAACGTGCTGGAGGTCTGCCCCGGTGGCTGCGCCTACTCGACGA
>Ga0315339_1001487_pt1 | contig 20602 bp, 18 predicted proteins | sample ASW17metaG_FD_204514 | JGI IMG/M metagenome (GOLD analysis project Ga0315339, IMG submission 204514) | Ammonia-oxidizing marine archaeal communities from Pacific Ocean, United States - ASW #17 | ecosystem: Environmental > Aquatic > Marine > Oceanic | place: USA: California | collected 2016-12-05
AGGTGCGCGTCGATCCCGCGCGCGTCGAGTCGCGCCCGTTTTTCCTCGCTGCGACACGTGCCGGCTACCGCCCAGCCCTCGGCCAGAAGCGTGGCCGCGAGCGCCAGCGCCGAATAGCCGAGCCCAAAGCAAAACAGCCGCTTCACGTGCCCCACTCGGCCCGCACGGCCGGATCGGCCTCGCTGGCGAGGTGCAGGGCGCGCTGGCGGACCAGCGTTTTAGCGTCGGCGAGCCGTCGCAAGGCCCACACCGCCATTGCCCGCACTAATGGCGACGGATCGTCGAGTCGTTCCTCGACGACAGGCAAAGCCGCTCCATTGCGCGAGTTGCCGAGCGCGATCACCGTGTTGCGGACGAAGCGATCACGGCCCGTTCGTTTGATGGCGGTGCCGGCGAAGAGGCGACGGAAAGCAGCGTCGTCGAGGCGCGCAAGTTCGATGAGGCGCGCACCAACCAGCTCCCCGCGCGGCTCGAATACATTCGCGTGGGCGGCACGCGCGTACTTGTTCCAGGGGCAGACAGCGAGACAATCATCGCAACCATAGACGCGGTTGCCCATGGGCTCGCGAAACTCGAGCGGGATGTGGCCCTTATGCTCGATCGTGAGATAAGAGATGCAACGCCGTGCGTCGAGTTGATAGGGTGCCGGGAATGCGTCGGTCGGGCACACGTCGAGGCAAGCCCGGCAGGTCCCGCAATGATCGGTCTCGGCCGGTCCGGTCTCCAGATCGAGCGCGGTGAACACCGCCCCAAGAAAGAGCCACGAACCGTGGGTGCGCGAGACAATGTTAGTGTGCTTGCCCTGCCAGCCGAGCCCTGCGGCGGCGGCAAGCGGTTTTTCCATGACCGGTGCGGTATCGACGAAAACCTTGGCCTCGGTGGCGAAGGTGGTTGCGATCCATCGCCCCAATGTCTTGAGGCGCTTCTTGACCACCTGGTGATAGTCACGTCCCTGGGCGTAGACGGATATCGTGGCGCGTCCACGGGCATTGAGCAGGGCGAGCGGATCGTCGTTCGGCCCGTAGTTCATCCCCACCATGATTATGCCGCGGACCTCCGGCCATACGGCGCGCGGGTCCGCTCGCCGCTCGGCGTTGGCGGCGAGCCAGTCCATATCGCCGTGCCAGCCACGGGCGAGGAATTGTTTGAGCGCCGCGCCGGCCTCCCCGCTAGGAGCGGGACCGGTGATGCCCACAACATCGAAGCCGCTGGTCCGGGCCCGCTCGCGGATTAAGGCCTCGCGCGTGGTTCCACGGGCGGCGCCAGCGGATACGGTCGCGGATTCAAAAATCGAGGTCGGCATAGGCCTTAGGTGGCGGCAATCCCGGAATGTGGTCGGCCAGAATCGGGCGCACGCTCGGGCGCGACTTGAAGCGAGCGTACCATTCTCGCGCGGCCGGGTGCTCGTCCCATGGCACATCTCCGAGATAGTCGAGAGCGGACAACTGGGCGGCTGCGGCGATGTCGGCGAGGCTTACATCGTCGCCGCTGAGCCAGCGCCGACGCTCGCTCAGGTAGGTGACGTAGTCGAGGTGGTAGCCAATATTCTGCTTGCCCGCGCGGATCGCGGCGGTATCGGGCGGTCCCCGCCCCAGAAAACGCTTGTCGAACTTCTCGCTTAGTATGTACGCGGTCACCTCGTTGCGGAACTTTCTGCTGAACCAGGCCACCAGGCGACGGGTCTCGGCACGGGCGATGGCGCCGTCACCGATCATCGGTGGCTCCGGGTAGGCCTCGTCGAGGTATTCGCAGATCACCGCGCCGCCAGCGATCACGTGGCCGTCGGCCTCGACCAAAACCGGCACGTTGCCGGCTGGGTTCAGTTTGAGAAATCCCTCACGCCGCTCCCACTCTCTCTCGATCACCAGTTCGAAGTCGAGGCTCTTTTCGGCCAGCAGTATCCGGACTTGGCGACAGGCCGGCGACAGCCACAGATGGTAGAGGGCGCGCATTTTGGGGGCACTCTATCGATTGGCTTGATCGCCCATCAGCGTCCGGCTTCAGGCGGCCATGGCCGCGCGCTGCAGCAACGGCTGACAGCGATTTACGCCGTCGCGGCCGTGGCCCGGCTGGACAGGGTATAATCGAGCCTGTGAACCATTTCAAGCGGGCAAACTTGCCAGAACTTAGTGGCCTCGATGTCCCAATGGACAAGAAGCTGTGCCGCGAAGGCGGATTGCGCGTTAGCGACGTGATCCTGGATCAAGCCTCGGCACGCCGACTCCCAATGGTCGGAGTCGAGGCGTTGCCACAGCACATGCTCGTCGTTGACGTGGGATTCGAAGCTGCCGTCGGTGTCGTAGACAAAGGCCATGCCGCCGGTCATGCCCGCGGCGAAGTTGTCGCCGACGGGTCCAAGCACGACGACGGTGCCGCCGGTCATGTATTCGCAGCCGTTGGTCCCGCACCCCTCGACCACGGCGACGGCACCCGAGTTGCGCACCGCGAAGCGTTCGCCGCCCTGGCCCGCCACGAAGAGCGCGCCGGAGACCGCGCCGTAGAGGACAGTGTTGCCGACGATCACGTTCTCGTTGCTCTTGAGCGGGCTCGAGGGCATGGGCCGAACGATGATGGTTCCGCCCGAGAGGCCCTTGGCGACATAGTCATTGGCCTCGCCGAACACCTCGAGCCGCAGTCCCTGCACAGCGAAGGCGCCGAGCGATTGACCGGCCGAGCCGCGCAGACGCACGGTGATATGCCCCGGCTGGAGTCCGCTCATGCCGAAGCGCTGGACGATTTCGGACGACAATTTGGTGCCGATCGCGCGCTCCGTATTCCGAACATTGTAGGCGAGCTGCATCTTCTCGCCGCTATCGAACGCCTCGCGCGTGTCCTCGATCATTTGCGCGTCTAGCGTTTCCGGCACCTCGTTACGGCCCTCGACCGTGCAATAGGGCGGGTGCGGGCCCGGGTCGGCCTGAACCAGCAGCGGGTTGAGGTCGAGATCGTCGAGTTCGGGACTGCCGCGGCTGACCTGCATCAGGAGATCGGTGCAGCCGATCACCTCTTGCAGCGAGCGGGCCCCCAACGAGGCCAGCACCTCGCGCACTTCCTCGGCGATGAAGCTGAATAGATTGACGACCTTTTCCGGATTGCCCTCGAACTTCTCGCGCAGCGCTGCGTCTTGGGTGCAGATACCGACGGGGCAGGTGTTGCTGTGGCACTGGCGGACCAAGATGCAGCCCATGGCGACGAGCGAGGTGGTGCCGACGCCATATTCCTCGGCGCCCATCAAGGCGGCCATGACGACATCGCGGCCGCATTTGATTCCGCCATCGACCCGCAGACGCACGTGATGGCGGAGGCGGTTGAGGGTCAGCACCTGGTGCACTTCCGTCAGCCCCATTTCCCAAGGTACGCCCGCGTACTTAATGCTGCTCTGTGGGCTCGCGCCGGTTCCGCCCGCGTGGCCCGAAATCAGTATGACGTCAGCCTTGGCCTTGGCCACACCGGCCGCGATGGTGCCGATACCGGCCTCTGCTACTAGCTTCACGCACACCTGGGCGCTCGGATTGATCTGCTTGAGATCGTAGATCAGCTGGGCCAAGTCCTCGATGGAGTAGATATCGTGGTGCGGTGGTGGCGAGATCAGCGTGACACCCTCGGTCGCGTAGCGCAGTCGGGCGATTTCCGCGCTGACCTTGAAGCCAGGCAGTTGACCGCCTTCGCCGGGCTTGGCGCCCTGGGCGATCTTGATTTCGATCTCAGTGCAGTTGTTCAAATACTCGGCGGTGACGCCGAACCGCCCCGACGCGATCTGCTTGACCCGCGAGTTCGCGTTGTCGCCGTTGGGTCGCGGTTTGGCGCGCTCCGGGTCCTCTCCGCCCTCACCGCTGCACGAGGCGGCGCCGATCCTGTTCATAGCGATCGCCAGGGTCTCATGGGCCTCCTTCGACAGCGCGCCGTGCGACATACTGCCGCTGCCGAACCGGCGGCGAATGCCGGTGATCGACTCGACCTCTTCGAGCGCCACGGCCGGCGCCTTCGGCTCGAAGTCGAGAAGGTCGCGCAGATGAACCGGCGGAAGCTCGCCAAGGCCTTTGCTGTAGCGTTTGTAGATGCTGTAGGAATCGCGCCCGACCGCCGATTGGAGGAGGTGGATGAGAGGACCGTCGAAGCCGTGAGTCTCGCCGCCCGCGCGAAATCGGTAGAGTCCGCCGATCGGCAACGCCGTGATCTCCTCGGCGAAGGCCATTTCGTGTTGGGCAAGCGCCCTCTTTTGGATGCCGGGCAATCCGATGCCTGATATCCGCGAGCTCATGCCCGGGAAGAATTCTCCAACCAGCGCGCGGGAAAGTCCGACGGCCTCGAACATACGCCCGCCGCGATAGGAGCTGATGACCGAGATGCCCATCTTCGAGATGACCTTGAGCAAGCCTCGGTCCACCGCCGCCCGATAGTCGGCGACACAGGCCTCCGCGTTCTTGCCTGGGAACAGTCGGCGGCGAACGCGATCGGCGATCGTCGCCTCGGCGAGATAGGCGTTGACCGTGCTCGCTCCCATGCCAATGAGCACAGCGAAGTAATGCACATCGACGCATTCGGCCGAACGAGCATTTAGCGAGGTGTAGGTCCTCAGGCCCTCGCGGACGAGGTGGGCGTGGATGCCGCCGATCGCGAGGATCGTTGGCATGGCGGGCCGCTCCACCGCCACATGCTCGTCGGTGACAAACAGGTGGGCGCAGCCGCCGCGGACGGCGTTCTCCGCCTCCGCGCACACCCGGTTGAGGGCCAGTCGAAGCCCTGCCTCGCCGTCCGCGCGGTCGAACGTGGCGTCGATCTCCACTGCATCCGCGCCCAGCCATGCCCGCAGCGATCGATAGTCGCTATTGGTCAGCACCGGCGATTCGAGCAGCATGATCTCGGTCTGGCTGGAATCCTCGTCGAGCACGTTGCCGAGGTTGCCGAGGCGAGTCTTGAGCGACATTACCCGCTTTTCGCGCAGTGAATCGATGGGGGGATTCGTCACCTGGCTGAACTTCTGGCGAAAGAAATGATGCAGCCCGCGATAGCGCGAGGTGAGGACCGCGAGCGGGGTATCGTCTCCCATCGAACCTATCGCCTCGCTCCCATTGGCGGCCATTGGTTGCAGGATCATCTCGACGTCCTCGGTCGTGAAGCCTGCGGCGACCTGGCGGGCGCGTAGCGTCTCCCTAGACCATCCCGCGTCCACGTCGGGACCGGGTGGTCGCGGCAGGTCGTTGCCCATCTTAATGTTTTGAACCCATTCGCCGTAGGGGTGTGCGGCCGCCAGCTCATCCTTGATCTCGCGGTCGTGATAGAACCGACCCTGTCTAAGATCGACGCCAATAATCTCGCCGGGTCCGACGCGACCTTTCTTCAGGACGTGGGCTTCGGCCAGCGGGACCATGCCCGCCTCGGAGCCAACGAACACCATGCCGTCGTCGGTGATGGTGTAGCGCAGTGGACGCAGGCCATTGCGGTCCATGCCGGCGATCACCCAGCGGCCATCGGTGGCGGCCACGGCGGCGGGCCCGTCCCAAGGTTCCATGATGCAGTTGCAGTAGCTGTAGAGGGCCCGGTGGGACTCGGGCATGGCGGTCTGATTCGACCATGATTCCGGTATCAGCACGAGTTTGGCTAGCGGCGCCGAGCGCCCGGCATGCACCAACATCTCGAACACCGCGTCCAGAGCCGCCGAATCGGAGCTGCCGGCGGAGATGACGGGTTTGATTTCCTCGGCGTGCGGCCCGAAGGCGTCCGAGGCCATACGGATCTCGTGGCTCATCATCCAATTGACGTTGCCGCTCAGGGTGTTGATCTCGCCGTTGTGGGCCAACATGCGAAACGGCTGAGCGAGCCGCCACGTCGGGAAGGTGTTGGTCGAATAGCGCTGGTGGAAGATGGCGAAATTGGAAACAAAGCGCTCGTCGAGCAAGTCAGGGTAGAAGGCGGTCAGCTGCTCGGCGAGGAACATGCCCTTGTAGATCACGGAGTTGCACGACAGCGAACAGACGTAGAATTCGCTGATGTGTGCCTCCTGGACCGCCCGCTCGATACGGCGGCGGATGACGTAGAGATCGCGCTCGAAGTCCGCATCGGCGACACCCCGGCGGTTGTCGATCATGACCTGCTCGATTTCCGGGCGAGTGGCGTTCGCCACTTCGCCGACAACCGAAGGATCGACGGGTACCTGGCGCCAGCCATAAATCGAATACCCGAAGCGAAGAATCTCGCTCTCGACGATGCCGCGGCAGGTTTCTAGCGCCACCAGGTCGGTCTTCGGCAGGAAGATCATGCCGACGGCGAGGCGGCCGGCGGTTGGCTCGTGGCCGGTTCGGGCAATGTGCTTCTTAAAGAAGTCCTGAGGAATCTGCACGTGGATGCCGGCGCCGTCGCCGGTCTGGCCATCGGCATCGACGGCGCCGCGATGCCAAACCGCCTTCAATGCATCAATGCCGGCTTCGACCACAGACCGACGCGGCACGCCGTCGATAGTGGCGACAAAGCCGACGCCACAGGAAGCGTGCTCCGTGCGCGGATCATAAAGGCCAAAACTGGACAGCCGCGCCGCCTCTCGCCGCCATCGGGCGACCGTCTCGAGCCCGGTCGCCCCCCGGCTCATGACCTTACGCCGCCGGCCTCGGCGCGGCCGCCGGCTGCCGTCTGGGCTCGCAGATAGGTATGGATGGACTCACTCGCTTCGCGACCATCGCGAATCGCCCAGACCACGAGCGAGGCGCCGCGAATGATGTCGCCGGCGGCGAACACGTCGTCGAGCGACGTTGCCAGCGTGGTGAAGTTTGCCTGAATGGTACCCCGGTGGGTCAGATCGATCGCGCTGGTGCCCAGCATCGTGCTCATGTCCTCGGGGTCGAAGCCGAGCGCGAGAACGACGAGGTCAGCATCCACCGTGAAGCTCGACTCGGGGACGGCCTCCGGGACTTGGCGGCCGGCCCCATCGGGGACGCCAAGCCGTATTCGCCGTGCCCTCACGGCGCTCACTGCCCCGTTGCCGAGCAACGCTTCGGGCGCCGACAGCCATACGAACTCCACGCCCTCTTCCTCGGCATGTGTCACCTCGCGCATCGATCCCGGCATGTTCACGCGATCTCGGCGATAGAGGCATTTCACCGACGCCGCCCCCTGGCGCACGGCCGTGCGCACGCAATCCATGGCGGTGTCGCCGCCGCCGATGACCACCACTCGCTTGCCGGCCGCGTTCAACCGTCCGTCGTCGAACGCCGGGACGCTGTCGCCAAGCCCCTTGCGGTTGCTCGCGGTGAGGTAGGTCATAGCCGGGAATACGTTGCCTAGACCGGTGCCGGGAGCAGTGAGCGCCCGCGCCTGGTAGACGCCCGTCGCGATCAGGATCGCGTCATGGCGGTCGCGAAGCTCGGCCAAGGTCACGTCCCGCCCGATCTCGACGCCGAGGTGGAAGCGCACGCCGCCCTCCCGCAACAGGGCAGCCCGACGCTCGACGGTGTATTTCTCAAGCTTGAAATTGGGGATGCCATAGATCAGGAGGCCGCCCACTCGATCGTAGCGATCGTAAACATCGACGCCATAGCCCTTGCGGCGGAGTTGCTCGGCGGCCGCTAGCCCGGCGGGCCCGGCGCCGACGATGCCCACGGTCTCCGGCCGGTCGATCGACGGCTGTGGCGCTCGGACCCAGCCGTTGGCGAAGGCCGTCTCGACGATGTAGTTCTCGATTGACCCGATGGTGACCGTTCCGAATCCCCTTTCGATGACGCAGTTGCCTTCGCACAATCGGTCTTGCGGGCAGATCCGGCCACACACCTCGGGCATGTTGTTGGTCGCCGCCGCTAACTCGTAGGCTTCCTCCATGCGACCTTCGGCGGTGAGCTTGAGCCAATCGGGGATGTTGTTGTGTAGCGGGCAGTGGACTTGGCAGAATGGGATGCCACACTGCGAGCAGCGGGTAGCTTGCGCGGCCGCGCGGTTGACCTCAAAGACCTCGAAAACCTCGCGAAAGTCCTTAACGCGCGTCTGCGGGGGACGCTTGTCTGGCATCTTTGGCGCCAGATCGACGAACTTGAGCATCCGTTCTGACATGTGAACCCCAAAACCACGCCGCCGGGCATCAATTAGGTCATATGCAGTGACCTAATTGATGCCCGTGCAGCCCCTATCCTAGCGTGGGTGGCGGTAAATTGCCATACGTGCAGGTATATAGGGCCAGATCGGAACTATCGATTCGCGGGCGCGTTCTCATTTTCTTCGGCGATTTGGTGATATATAGAGGCGTCTCAATTTGCCTCTGCACTAGTCCCAATACCCATGAGCCTGTTGCATCTCGCCGTCCTTGCGATCGTTCAAGGTATCACCGAGTTCCTTCCGATCAGCTCGTCGGGGCACCTGATCCTGGTGCCGGAACTCACGGGTTGGCCTGACCAGGGGCTGGCGATGGACGTCGCGGTACATGTCGGCACGCTAGCCGCGGTGATAGCGTACTTCCATCGCGACGTTGGGTCGATGATGGTCGGGCTTGTTCAACTCGTGGTTGGCCAGCGCCGTGACGGCGATGCCCAGTTGGTCCTCAACGTGATTATTGCGACCGTGCCGACCGTGATCGCCGGCGGTGTGTTGGCTGCGAGCGGTCTCGTCGATGCGCTGCGCAGTGTCGCAGTGATCGGCGCGACGATGCTGGGCTTCGGGGTAGTCCTCTATGTGGCCGACATGTTTGGCATGACGATGCGCCGGCTCAACCACATGACCGGCGGCAAGGCACTGCTCATCGGTCTCAGCCAAGTGCTCGCCCTGATCCCTGGAACCAGCCGGGCAGGTATTACCATCACGGCGGCCCGCATGTTGGGTTTTGAGCGGCGCGAGGCGGCGCGTTTCTCCATGTTGGTGGCGATCCCGACAATCCTTGGCGCCGGGGTTCTGCAAGGCGGCGAGGTATGGCGCAGCGGTGACTTGGAGCTCAGCTATCAGGCACTCGTCGCGGCGGCGCTGGCGTTCGTTTCGGCTTTGATCGGCGTGGCCGCGATGATGACGTGGCTGCGGCACGCCAGCTTCACGCCCTTCGTGATCTATAGAATGATCGTTGGCGCGGCTCTCTTGGCATGGGCGTTCTACTGAACCTGCCCGGGCTACCAAACCTAAACGGGCTGGCGGTACGCAGCGGTGCCGGGGCGGCGATATCGGTCGAGGTAGGTCAAAACGACGCCTTCCGCCGCCGTCGGTGCCACCCCGAGATCGGTTAGCGTCAGGGCGTCAGCCGCCGCCACATTGTCGCTCTCAAGCATTCTCAACTGATCGCGCGTGATTGGCGGATTCGGGATGAGTTCGCACAATGCCGCCAGGATGCGCCCAGGACCAAAGGGGATCGGCACAAGTTGGCGCCGCCGTCGGGTCGCCGCCAGGATCAGTTCCATTAGTTCTCGGAACGTGTAGACGCGCGGCCCACCCAACTCGTAGGTGCGTCCCGCGCTCGCCGGATCGTCGAGACTCCGCACGACGGCGGCCGCGACATCGCCGACGTACACGGGTTGAAAACGCGTTTTGCCGCCGCCAAAAAGGGGCAGCGCGGGCGATAAACGTGCAAGGGCGGCGAAGCGATTGAAGAAATCATCTTCCGGTCCGAAGACAACGCTCGGTCGTAGGATGGTCACCCTCTCGAACGCGCTTCGCGCCCCGGCCTCGCCCGCCGCCTTCGAACGGGCATAGGCCGCCATCGCCAATCTGTCGGCACCGATCGCCGACACATGGATGAGCCGCGAGACTCCCGCCGCCGTGGCCGCTGCCGCCACCCGCGTGGCGCCATTGGCATGAACCTCGGCGAAGGTCTGGCGGCCCCGCTCGTTCAGGGCGCCGACCAGGTTTACGACGGCGTCCGCGTGAGCGATCACCGCCTCCACCGAGCGCTGGTCACGGATATTCGCGAGGATAGGAGCGATTTGCCCCACATCGCCCATCGTCCGTAGGAAAAGCGAACCCTCGGGGTCGCGTGTCGCCACCCGCACCCGTATGCCAGTGCTCGCCAGTTTGCGTACCACGTGGCGGCCGATGAACCCCGAGCCGCCAAACACCGTGATCGTGTGAAGGGCCATTTTGAACCGCTCGTTTCCACCGCGTCGTTCTTGGATCATGGCCGGCGCTGCCATGATCCAAGGCGTCGTCATGATAAGGTGTTGGCAAGGGACGGCAAGAGCGGCCGCGACCCCTTTTGACCACGAGGCTCCAGACATGGCCGTTGACAACGATCAGGCGCCGCCGTAGGTGTTCTCGGCGCGCTTGATGCCGGCTGTTTGAACGACGGTCGTATGTGCCCAGGTGGCGGAATGGTAGACGCGCTAGCTTCAGGTGCTAGTGGCCTTATGGTCGTGGAAGTTCGAGTCTTCTCCTGGGCACCATTGCGCGGGCGTGGAGCGAAGGCCGCTGGTGAGCTCGGCGGCCACTGAGGCAAGGGGTCGCTATTGGCGGTTGAGCTACACAAGGGCGACTTGCGCGGCGGGATCGACTTGGGTAGCTCGGTCGCGATCGATACCGAAACCATGGGTCTCAACCCATTCCGCGATCGCCTATGCTTGGTCCAGCTCTGCGATAGCGAAGGCCATTGCCACTTGATCCAGTTTCCGCCGCGCGCGGAGGGCAAGCCGGACTACTCGGCTCCCAACCTGAAGGCGCTGTTGGCCGACCAGGCAATCACCAAGCTCTTTCATTTCGCGCGCTTCGACGTGGCGACGCTGGCGCACCACCTGGGCGTTTGGTGTGAGCGGGTGTATTGCACCAAGATCGCCTCCAAGATCGCACGCACGAATGCCGACCGTCACGGGCTCAAGGATTTGTGTCGGGGCCTGCTCGGCATTGAGGTGTCGAAGCAGATGCAACTGTCTGATTGGGGCAGGGAGGAGCTGACGCCCGAGCAGCTCGAGTACGCGTCCGAGGATGTACGCCACCTCCATGGGTTGCGTGAAAGACTCGACGAATTGCTGGAGCGGGAAGGCCGAGCGGAACTCGCGGCAAGCTGTTTCCGTTTCGTTCCGACCAGGGTCCGGCTCGATCTCGCGGGATGGCAGGGGGTCGACATATTTGAGCACTGATATCGAGGACATGACGCTGCGACGCCCGGGGCACCCGCCAGACGCCGGCCAGGCGGACATTGAGGTCGCGCGCCGGGTGCTAAGGCTGGAAGCGATGGGGCTTCAGGGATTAGCGGCCGCCCTCGACCAACGCTTTGTCGCGGCTGTCGATATCCTCGAGGGCGTTCAGGGTCGGGTGGTCGTGAGCGGGATGGGTAAGAGCGGCCATGTCGCGCGCAAGATTGCGGCCACCATGGCATCCACCGGGACGCCGGCCCTTTATCTTCACCCGGCCGAGGCCAGCCACGGCGACCTCGGCATGATCGACCGCGACCGCGACGTCGCGCTGGTACTTTCCAACTCGGGCGAGACGCTGGAACTGGCCGACCTGGTTTCGCACTGTAAGCGGTTCGCGCGGCCGCTGATCGTCATCGTCGGTCGGGCGCCCAGTACACTGGCTGAAGCCGCCACGGCGGCGCTTGTCATCCCATCGACCCCCGAGGCCGGTCCGATCGGGCTTGCGCCAACCACCTCGACGACCGTGATGATGGCACTGGGGGATTGTCTGGCATTGGCCGTCATGCAGCGGCGCGGCTTCACCGTCGAGGACTTCCACGAACTGCATCCTGGCGGTCGCCTGGGAAGCTCGCTGATTCGCGTATCCGATATCATGCATGACGGCGACGCCGTCCCTCTCGTCGCGCCGGATGCGGCGGTGGCGGACGCTATCCTCACCATGACTGCCAAGGCCTTCGGTTGCGTTGGTGTCGCCGACGACGGCCGTCTCATGGGAATCATTACCGACGGCGATCTTCGTCGCCATATGCGACCTGGGTTGCTCGAATGCCGGGCGGCCGACATCATGACCCAACGACCAAAGACCATTCGGCCGCAGGCGTTGGCGGTGGAGGCCCTTGGAGTTATGAATAAAAAGGCGATCACGAGCTTGTTCGCATGCGAGGACGGTCGAGCCATCGGCATTGTGCACATTCACGACTGCCTCCAGGCCGGGGTGGCGTGACCAGCGTCGGTGCGATGGGGCAGACGCGCTTGGCTCGGCCCAGCCGGCGTCCGCTCGGCGAGCCCGCTCGCTACAGCCGCTTTGTCGGGCTAATGAAGTTTGGCTTGCCGGCGCTCGCGGCCGCTCTCGTGGGGGCGGTGCTGGCGTGGCCAGGCACGAACGATGATCCGCGCGAATTCCGTCTTTCCTATGCCGCCATCGACCTGAGCGATCCGGGCCGCCCGGGCATGTTGAACGCCCGCTACGTCGGCACCGACGAGGCAAATCGACCGTTTGTGGTGACCGCCGAATCGGCGATCGTGGACCCCGTCGACAAAAACCGAGTTCAGCTGACGACTCTCCAAGCCGACATGACGCTCGACGATGAAAGTTGGGTCACGGTTATCGCCGATCGCGGCGAGTACGACCTCGACGAGCAGAAACTTTTATTGTCAGGTCGCGTCGATCTGTTCTCTGACCATGGCTACGAGTTCCACGCCAAGAAGGCTCGCATTGATCTCGACAGCGGAACCGCTACCAGTGATCTGCCGGTCCAAGGGCAGGGGCCGCTCGGTACCCTTCGCGCCGATCGATTTCAGATGATCGATCTCGGCCAACGGCTCCGGTTCGAGGGTGACGTCCGCATGGTCGTCCGTCCGTCCGGCGGTGCGGATTCGACCGGTGACAGCGATCAGAGTGCGGGGCTCTAGCGTCGTCGGGCCGGGTTTGCGCACGCTCGTTCTTGGCTTGGTTCTGGCGACCGGGCTGAGCCTCGGTGGCTTCAATGCCGCGGCGCAGGACGATGTGCTGGGTGCGGTTGACACGTCGCAGCCGATCGAAATCACTGCGGATACCTTGGAGATCGAGCAGGGGCTTGGCCTGGCTGTCTTCTCGGGCAACGTCAGTGCGGTACAAGGTGACATGATCCTGCGCGCTGAGACCTTGAAGGTGTACTACCGCACCAATGACGCTAGTGATCCCGAGATCGACGCTGAGGAGAGGATCTCGCGCATCGAGGCGGACGGCCAGGTCCATTTCGCGACTCCGACCGAGAGTGCACGCGGCAAACGCGGGACCTATGACGTCGAGGGCCGGACGATCACCATGACAGGCGGTGTCATGCTGACTCGCGGCGACAACGTCCTGCGGGGCAACCGTTTGGAATTGAACCTCGCTACCGGGCGTAGCAAGTTGTTTGGCAACGGCGAGAGTGGGGATCGAGTTCATGGCCTTTTCGTACCCGATGACACCGAACAGTGATGGCGGTGACGTGTGACCGAGGTCGCAGACCGTGCGGTTCTGGGGATTAGGATGGGCGCATGGTGACGCGGGATTCGGCCGATGGCCTGGCAGGGTCGCATCCGAGCGAAGAAGTGCCGGGGCCGCAACTTGTAGCCGACAACCAAGGGCTCGCTGTCCACAAGATCAGCAAGCGATTCAAGCGGCGCCCGGTGCTGCGCGGCGTTAGCCTGTCGGTGCGGCGCGGCGAGGTCGTCGGCTTGCTGGGGCCAAACGGGGCGGGCAAGACCACGTGTTTTTACGTCATGTCTGGGTTGGTGGCGCCTGACACGGGCGCGGTCATGCTCGATGGACGCGACATCACCGACCTTCCGATGTATCGCCGTGCCCGGCTCGGGATAGGTTATCTGCCGCAGGAAGCCTCGATATTCCGGGGGCTGTCAGTCGAGAACAACATTCGTGCCGCGTTGGAGGTGGTAGAAACGGTTCGCGCCCAGCGCGAGGCTTTGCTCGATGAGCTGTTGGCGGAGTTCTCGATCTCGCACCTGCGCCGCACGCCGTCCTTGGCGCTGTCGGGGGGAGAGCGGCGCCGTGTCGAGATCGCGCGGGCACTGGCCTCGAACCCCAATTTCATGCTCCTTGACGAGCCGCTCGCCGGCATCGATCCCATTGCTGTGAGCGAGATCCGCGATCTCGTGCTCCACCTCAAGGACCGGGGCATTGGTGTTCTGATTACCGACCACAATGTGCGCGAGACGCTCGAAATCGTCGATCGTGCTTCGATTCTCCATGATGGTGCCGTGCTCATGGAGGGGGCGCCCTCCGAGATCGTTGTGCATGAGGGTGTGCGCCGCGTCTATTTGGGCGAGAGGTTTAGTCTTTAAGATCCGCCATGGGCCTCTCGCAACGACAGGTCCTTCGTCAATCCCAAAGCATCGTCATGACGCCGCGGCTGCAGCAAGCGCTCAAGCTGCTTCAGCTGCCCCATATCGAACTGGCCGAGTACGTTGAGGGGAAAATTGAGGACAACCCGCTGCTTGAGCGGCAGGACACCGATCCCGACGCGGTGGTGGATTCCGCGGAGTTTGACGAGAACGAGGCCCCGGCGTGCAACGACGATGTTGGCGATTCCTCGATGTCCGCCCAGGACCACCTGCCAGAGCAGGATCAAGTCCCACTTGACGTCGATTATGACCAGATTTACGCCGAGGATGGCCGCTCCGAGGGGCCAGGTCTCGCGACGGCTGCCGTTTTGGGCGGTGGACAGCGCTATGGCGAGGCCCGGCACGACATCGAGCAGACAGCCGCGACGCCAACCAATTTGCGCGAACATTTGCTTGAGCAGCTCACCGTTGCCGTAGTCGACCCGGTGGATCGTCTGATTGGCGTCCACCTGATTGATATGGTGGACGATGCGGGCTATGTCACCGGCGCTTTAACAGAGGTCGCCGAGCAGATCGGCTGCGATGTCGCTCGGGTCGAGGGTGCGCTAGCGATAATGCGGCAATTCGATCCCATCGGGGTCGGTGCTCGCGACCTGGCCGAATGCCTGTCTCTCCAATTGCGCGAACGCGACCGGCTCGATCCGGCGATGCAGGCTTGTCTGGCCCATCTCGACCTGATCGCCGCCGGCGACATCGATGGTCTGTGCGAGGTGTGTGGGGTTGATGCCGCGGATGTCGGCGACATGATCGCGGAGATTCGCACTCTCGGCCCCAAGCCGGGGCTAGCCTTCGGGAGCGATTTCGTCGAATCAGTGATTCCTGATGTTTTCGTCCGCCCACGGCCTGACGGCGGGTGGCTGGTCGAACTCAACAGCGACACGCTGCCGCGCATTATCGTCGACAACAGCTACTACGCGACGGTCCGCCGCAAGGCGCGAAACCAAGCCGCGAAGACCTACCTCACCGATCGGCTCAATTCGGCGAACTGGCTGATCAAGGCTTTGGACCAGCGCGCCAACACCATACTGCGCGTCGCCGTCGAACTCGTGGACCAGCAGGACGGTTTCTTGCTGCATGGGGTGGAGCACTTGCGCCCCCTCAATCTTCGCGACATCGCGACCGAAATCGAGATGCACGAAAGCACCGTGAGCCGGGTAACCGCGAACAAGTACATAGCCATGCCACGGGGCACCTTCCCGATGAAATATTTCTTTACCAATGCGATCGCATCCTCGGTCGGCGGGGAGTCTCACTCCGCCGAGACGGTACGGCATCGGATGCGCCAATTGATCAAGACCGAGAAGCCGAACGCTGTGCTTTCCGACGACCAGATCGCCGAAATATTGTGCGGCGAAGACGTCGATATCGCGCGCCGCACTGTCGCCAAGTATCGAGGCGCGATGGGAATCCCCTCGTCGGTGGATCGTCAGCGCCAAGTGCGCAATGAGGCCAAGAGCGAGAAAGCACCGGCCGCGATATCCGAGCCGACAACGGCGGACTCGGCACTCTGGCGGTGATGTTTGACAGGCTTCGGGGATGGGCGCATATGGTCGCGCGGCCCATCGTTGGGCGACGACGAGGTACTGTCAGGCGCGGGTGTCTGACGGCCGCGTCCAAGCGACAACAAGCGCTCAGGACTTGATATGGATATCGGTGATCTTGTGGTGCCGAGCGGTGTCATTTATCCGTTAGAGGCGGGCAGCAAGAAGCAGGCTTTGAAGGTGTTGACCGAGCGCGCGGGCGAGGTCAGTCGGAGGCACCCGCGCCACATCTTTGACGTCGTGCTGGAACGCGAACGGCTGGGTACAACCGGGATTGGCGGCGGGGTCGCCATTCCACACGGGAAGCTGCCCGATATCGACCAGATCTACGGGGTGTTTGGGCGGCTCGAAACGCCGATCGACTTCGACGCAATCGACGACCAGCCCGTCGACCTGATTTTCATGCTGTTGGCGCCAGAGGCGGCGGGCGCCGATCACCTAAAAGCGTTGGCGCGGGTCTCACGACTCCTCCGAGATCAAGCGGTCTGCGACAAGCTCCGAGAAGCCCTCGAAGCCGACGCCGTCTATGCTCTGCTGACCCATCAGGCGACCCAACACGCCGCTTGAGAGCCGCCGCTCAGTGGGCGCTGACAGGCTCCCAATTCTCGCGGCGCGCCATGGCGGAGGCGACCTCTCGGTTCTTGAAGGCGGCGATCTCGGTACCGTCTCCGCTGAATAAACCGTATGCCTGCTGGCCATTGATGATCACGGGTTTGACGTAGACCAAGCTCGGCGGTCCGAAGACCGCAAACGCCTCTGGGCTCAAGGGCTGGCCTTGATGCTTTTGCGTCATGGCGTTGTGCCTTTCCCCTCGATTGTGAGGGACGGCGTCTCGGCCGAGCCGTCGCTCCTGACCTCTATATGACGAACGGCCGCCTCGGCGAGGGGCTGTTCGAGGTCGATCCATAGCAATCCGTTGTCCAGGCGCGCCTCGGTCACTTCGATGCCGTCCGCGAGCACGAATGACCGCTGAAACTGCCGCGCGGCGATGCCACGATGGAGGTAGACGTGGTCCTCGCCATCGGCAGCCTGCTGGCCGCGGATGACCAGCTGATTGGCCTCCACGCGCACCTGAAGATCGCTCGCCGTGAACCCCGCGACTGCTAGGGTAATTCGGAAGCCGGAGCTCCCGACTTGTTCGATGTTGTATGGCGGATAGCCGTCACTCGGCCCCGCGACGCGGGCGAGCGTCCGCTCCATCTGTTCGAAGCCCAGCAGCAGTGGGTTGTTGAACAGGGATAGATGAGACATGTGCCAACCTCCTCTGGCGAGCGAGACTTGACGTACGAACGGCCCTTTTTGGCAACGTTCTCCTTATGTAGGCGCCATGGGCTGGCGATCAAGCAAATATGGCGTGTGTGTCGCGCTCAGATCGCCTCATTGTCGATCCGAAACAAAACAACACCGCCGATGGTCCAATGACCCGAGGGATGGCGCTCCATCTTGTGTGTGGCCGTCACCGGACCGCCGACGGCACCGACCAGTCGAAGTTTTTGCACCACGGCGCTGTCAATCATCGCCAATTCCATGAAGGTGACCTGCCGTGGCCTGTATACGGCCACATAGTTGCACCTCACCATCTCCATAAAGCACCCGGGCGTCCCGGACATATCCTGTATCGCGGGCCAGGCGTAGGAAAACGCCGTGGCGCCGAAATCGCGACGAAATGCCGCCAGTTGATCGAAGATTATCTACTGGGTCGTCGCCCGATTGTCCGGGGCCACCGCCGCCTCGTCGGCGATACGTTGAGCTGCGCCACGCCAACGGCGAAGACGCACAGCGCGCTCAATCTCTAGGCGCGACGGTATAGGTCCTTGTATGACATGTCGTATCCTCTCGCATCGACGATAACACATCGCCCGACTTGACCCGGTCGGGGTCCGGTCCTATGCAGGGCTGGCCTCTGGGCGGCTGGACTCTGGGAAGCCGGGCCTCTGGGGAGGGGGTTTCGACGTGCCGTTCGGACTGCTCAAATACGGTCTCTCGCGGACCTACCCGTCACGGCGCGACATCCCACAGCCGTGCGACCTCAAGGATTCATACGATATCGTCATCATCGGCGGCGGCGGTCATGGGCTCGCGACCGCCTATTATCTCGCCAAGGAGCATGGCATCAGCGACATCGCGGTGCTCGACCGGGGCTACCTCGGCAGCGGCAATACCGGCCGCAACACCGCCATCATCCGCTCCAATTACCTCACTCCGGACGGGGTTGAATTCTATGACGAATCGGTGCGCCTCTATCGGGGCCTTAGCAACGAGTTCGATTTCAACATCCTTTACTCCGAACGGGGGCATTTGACCCTTGCCCACACCGATGCATCGGTGCGGACGATGCGCTGGCGCGCCGAGGTGAACAAACATCTCGGGGTTGATTCCGAGCTGGTCTTTCCCGACGAGATCGCGCGGTTGTGCCCAAGCCTCAATCTTGCTGCCGATGTCCGCCATCCCATCCTCGGCGCGCTGTACCATGCGCCGGGCGCCATCGCCCGCCACGACGCCGTCGCCTGGGGCTACGCCGCCGGTGCCGCTCGCCGTGGCGTCGAGCTGCATCAGGAAACCGAGGTCACCGGGATCGAAACTTCGAACAATCGGGTACAAGCGGTAGCCACCAGTCGCGGCCGCATCGCTTGCGGGCGTGTGGTCCAGGCGGTGGCCGGGTCGAGTTCGCTGCTGGCCGCTATGGCCGGCTTTCGACTGCCGATTCGGACGATCCCGCTGCAGGCCTGCGTCTCCCAACCGCTCAAGCCGTTCCTCGACCCGATCGTGGTCTCCGGTAGTCTGCACGTATATATCTCCCAGACTGATCGCGGCGAGCTGGTCATGGGCGGGTCGACCGATCCCTACCCCTTGTACTCGACCCGCTCGAGCCTCGAGTTCATGGAAGGCCTGATGGCGCACGTCTTGGAGTTGTTCCCTTTTCTTGGCGAGATCAAGGTCGCGCGGCAGTGGGCGGGGATGGCCGATATGACGCCGGACTTCGCGCCGATCATGGGACTCACCCCGGTCGAGAACTACTATCTCGATTCCGGGTGGGGCACGTGGGGGTTCAAGGCGACGCCGGTGTGCGGGGTGCGGATGGCCGAACTGATCGCGACTGGCGAGGTGCCCGCGATATTGCGGCCGTTCCGCTTGGATCGCTTCTCCAACTTTGATCTGGTGGGCGAAAAAGGCGCCGCCTCGGTCGGCCACTAGGAGGGGGATCAGCGATGAAGCTCCTGAATTGTCCGCTCAATGGCCCGCGCAACATCTCCGAGTTCGCCTGCGGCGGCGAAGTCGTGGCCGAGCCTGATTCGCGGAGATGCAGCGATCGGGAGTGGGCGGATTTCGTATTTACCGAGAACAATACGGCCGGGGTGGTGCGGGAATGGTGGCTGCACACCGCGACTGCCTATTGGTTCATCGCCGAGCGCGACACAACGACCGATGAGATTCTTCGCACCTATCCGGCGCCCGAGTTGTTCCGCAAGCGGCTGGACATCGCTGAATAACAATGGCTGGCATCAACCGTCTACCGGCGCCCGCCGGCCTGCTGATCGACCGGTCACGGCCCCTTCGCTTCACGTTCGAGGACCGTCGTTACGAAGCCTTCCACGGCGACTCGATCGCGAGCGCACTGTGCGCCCACGACCGATGGGTGCTGTCGCGCTCGTTCAAATACCACCGGCCGCGCGGCGTGCTGACGATGGCGGGCCAGGACGCCAACACGTTGGTGCAGCTCGACGGCGAACCCAATGTGCTCGCCGACCGCGAACCGCTGCGCGACGGATTGCGTGGGCGCGGCCAGAACTATGGCGGCAGCCTCGATCACGACCGGCGGGCTTGGCTCGGTCTCGCCGGTGCCTTTCTGCCGGTCGGCTTCTATTACAAAGCCTTCTACAAGCCGCGCGGCGCCTGGCGCTGGTGGGAACGAGTCATCCGCGACTACGGCGGCCTCGGCGAGGTCTCGCTGGAGACGCCGTGCCGTTATAGCGATAAGGCTTATGCGTTCTGCGACGTCGTCGTGGTGGGCGGGGGGCCTGCGGGGATGCATGCGGCGCTTCAAGCGGCGAGCCAAGGGTCGGAGGTCATATTAATCGACGAGAACCCAGTGCTCGGGGGCGCGCTTGCGTATGCTCGTTTCGATGGTGGAGAGGCGGAGGGCGAGGCACTTCGGCGGCGTCTCGTCGCCGAGATTGACGCCGCGCCAAACGTTGAGGTGCTGACCGATGCGGTCGCCAATGGGCTCTATGCCGATAACTGGCTCGCCGTTCTTCGTGGCAACCGCCTCATCAAATTGCGTGCCAGATCCGTCGTCATCGCGAGCGGCGCCATGGAGCAGCCAGCGGTGTTTCGCAACAATGACCTGCCCGGTGTCATGCTGGGCAGTGCCGCGCAGCGGTTGATCCGGCTCTATGGCGTGCGGCCCGGCCGTCGCGCCGTAATTCTCACGGCCAATGATGCCGGCTATGGGGTGGCACTAGATTTGCTAGATGCCGGCGTCGAAGTCGGCGCGGTGATCGATGTGCGCGCGATCGCTAGCGGCCCGCTTGCCACCGCCGTCGTTGCCCGTGAGGTGTCGGTCTTGACCGGGCGCATTGTCGCCGAGGCGGTGGCTGGACCGGGCAATGCCCACGTGGCCGGGATTCATGTGGCGGCTATCGACGAGCACGGCGCCATGGCCGATGTCGTCGCGCGGATCGATTGCGATCTGCTGTGTGTGAGTACGGGCTATGTGCCAGCCGCGCAGCTCCTCAGCCATGTTGGCGCTCGGGTCGCCTACGATCATGGCCTCGCCACCTTCGCCGTGACAGCGATTCCGCCGGGCGTCCACGCGGCCGGCTCGGTACTCGGCCGCCACCGGTTGGACTCGGTCGAAGCGGATGGCTT
>Ga0315339_1001488_pt1 | contig 20590 bp, 19 predicted proteins | sample ASW17metaG_FD_204514 | JGI IMG/M metagenome (GOLD analysis project Ga0315339, IMG submission 204514) | Ammonia-oxidizing marine archaeal communities from Pacific Ocean, United States - ASW #17 | ecosystem: Environmental > Aquatic > Marine > Oceanic | place: USA: California | collected 2016-12-05
AACACGGAGAACCGGTCGAAAAAGCTCTCCGTACATGATTTTTCGGTCACTTTTCGTCCAATGACGCTGTAGGTGCCTGGAAAATTGCAACTTGCCGCGGCTGCACGACAAGTTGATCGGAGCATCCTTAGGCGGCCAGGTCTCGACGATATAAGCTGAGAGAATGGTCCAGACTCCGCCGAGTCCTAACCCGGATACGAATCTCAGTGCCATGAGTAGGTAGAGTTCGTGAGCCTGTGCAAAGAAGCACGTCAGCACGCCAAAAATTGCCAACGATGCGAGCAACGCATTCCGGCGCCCAAAATTGTCGGAGTACCAGCCGGTCGCAACCCCGCTGACGCCAATGCCCAACAGCGTCGCGCTGGCCATAGCGCCTGCCTCATTGAGGCTGAAACCTAAATCCTGACGGATGACCGGGAGCGCCACGGTCAGCAGAATGATTTCCATTGCATCGAACAGATAGGCAATGAACCCGCCGATCAATACATGCCACTTGGATATACCAGTCATGACTTCACCTGATTGTAATTTTAGTGCAGTGATATTCATTGGATGACTGTCGCTTTGCTTTGCGCGATCCTTGCAACAAACGACACTCAGAATCGGTAAACAGCTTGCAACCAGATACGATCACCCGAGGCCCGATTCTCCACATGCGTTTCATGTTGCCATTTCATGACGAAACCGAACTCCGGCGTCTGGTACTTCAGAGCGGGACCGATTGCGGCCACTTGGCCCCGATTGCCATCCAGGTAGGTATGTCCGTCTTTTTCGTCGTCGCTGACCTGTTTGTAGAGGTAGCCGTTTAGCCCAAACTGCCATTCGCGGGTAACGTTGTAGCCAATGTTGTAATCGGCATTGAACTCATGACCGGAGCGATAATCAGTATCTTTGTTCTCGCCGTTGATCATGTAAATCAGCTTTGCGCTGACTTCGAGATTTTCCAGCGGATAGGCCGTAAATGAATACCAGGGCCCATAAGCCCAGGTGTTCCTGCCAGGGTTGAACAAGCGGTCTTTGTCATAGGACCCCACCGGCACAAATACGTCCAGCCCGAACAACTGATGGTAACGCGGGGAGCTCCAGCCCAGCACGAATGGCACGACGGTCAGGTCGCCTATGCCTTCCTGATGGTCACTGCGCCTCATGCGACCTGCCGGGGTATCGACATTGAAACTGATATCGCCTTTGACCAGTGGCAAGGCGACGCGACTGGCAAGTTTGGCGCCGAGGAATGAAACGTCCTGATAAACATAATCGACGCGAATCGAAAGCGCCTGGATATTTAGATCGAAGTCATGAATACCTGCTTTTCTATCGCCATCGCCGTCGAGTATTCGACCTGCACGATAGTCCGATAGATAGAAGAACTCGGTAAATCCGGGAGGTGGCATTTTACCGGCACCCACCGTGTTAACACCGAGAGGGTATGAAGTACCACCACCTTCAGTGGCGTAAGTCATTGAGGTGAAAATTAGCGTGATGCATAGGCACGCTGCACGGCTGGCCGTGACGTTTGGTCTGCTCATCTCATAGTCCACTTTTATTGTTGTATTGCGGAGGAGATCTTCAAGTTCCAGGCCGAATTTTCCTCAGCCGTGGCCAAACGATCGGGTGCTCTGTCGCACGCCGATCATTCAGCAAGTTGCAATTTTCAGTAAAACAAGGACTCAGGCAGTTCGTTGTGGAGGCTTCAGCGGATAGTAGTTACCAACTCGCCCAGCCCTTCGATACACACTTTCAACACATCGCCGCGCTCGAGGAAGGTATGGCTTTCCATGCCCACCCCGGCGGGCGTCCCGGTGAGCAGTACGTCACCTGGGAACAGGTCGATGGTCTGGCTGAGGTAAGAGATCTGCTCAGCGACGCCATACATGTGATTGCGGGTGTTGGAGTCCTGCACCCAGGCGCCGTTGCGCGACAGTTTGATATCCAGGTTCTCCGGGTCTTTCACGAACTGTGCCGGTGTCAGGTATGGCCCCAATGGGCATGACCCGGTGAAGCATTTGTGCCCAATCCAGTCGAAACGAAACGGCGAGCTGGCATCGACCTGCTCGCGGCGAAGGCGATCGCGCGCCGAAAGGTCATTGGCGCAGGTGTACCCGGCTACATACTCAAGGGCTTCTTCAACGGAAACTCGCGACGCACGTTTGCCGATGACGACTGCCAGTTCAGCCTCCCAATCCAGCATCCGCACACCTGCCGGGAACTCGACCGACTGCTTGTGTGCAACCAGACAACCACGGCCGGGCTTGATGAAGTGCCAAGGCGCGATGCCTTCGCTGCGTGGGTCCAGCGATAACTTCATGTTGAACGCACGCGCCATGGCTTCCACGTGGTCGCGGTAGTTAGCGCCCGCAGCATAAATGGTGCCGGGCCGAGCCAGAAACGGAGCAAACTCCACCGCCTCAAGGTCCAGGCGGTAGCCCTCATGGAGCGCTGGAGCGCCGAAGACTCTATCTGCCAGTCCTTGCAGCTGAGTATTGGTTGCAGCCCAGTCGTCGAGCAGCGCATCCAGAGAAACCAACGGCACCTTTACACCGGCATTGGCAGCCAGGCGCCCCAGATCATAAGCGTACTCACCCACCAACAGGCCGGTTGCATGGGCTTGAAGATCGTTGTAATAAGCAAAAAGCTGATACTTCATGGGACCACCATCACAAAAGCGAATAGCGTTGATCGGAGAAACTGACGTGGACGGTCAAACCACCTTCCATCAGCAGCCATTTGCGGATTTCCACGTCATACAGTCCGTTGGCAATGAACGGATCTGCTTGGACGATGCGCAGGGCTTCGGCTTCATCAGCCGCGCGCAGGATGCTCATGCCTCCCAGTTCGCCTGGCGACGCGTGCGCCGAAACGAAAGGGCCTGATGCGAACAGCTCGCCACGTTTCTCGGCGACAATCGCCCACATCAAGTGAGCTTCCAGCAACTCCGCCAGCCTACTCAGATCGCGGGGCTTACGAAGCACCACGAACAATGGCTTTTTCAGCATGCCAGCCAGAAGTTCCTGAGCCGATGAGTTACTCATCGCGTGCCGCCTCGAAGTTCTTGATGAACGCTTCAGGCGGAGGGTTGGTCGCCCATACCGCAATCACATCCTGAGGATCGCCGTCGAAAGCTTCCCATTCACTGTCGTCTTCCGGGATGACGTCGATGTCCCAGAAGTACTCGACCATGCTGCTCCAAGGGTCGCGAATGTAGTGGAAGTAATTGGAGCCGGCCACATGACGTCCCAAGCCGAAAGCACTCTCGTAGCCAAGACTCATCAGGTGCTTGGCCCCGAGCTGGATTTCGTCGAGATCGGTCACTTCGAAACTTAGGTGGTGCAGGCCACTATGGCTGCTCTTGGCCAGACCCAGGACGTGATGGTCGCCACCACAGCCACAGCGCAGGAATGCGATCTTGTCCCCTGCACGGTCAGAGACTTTCATCCCCAGCACGCGGGTGTAAAAGTCGATGGAACGGTTAACGTCCGCGGTGAACTTGATCAGGTGACCGAGGCGCAGCGGGGTTACCCGACGAAGTTTAGAGGTCGGAGTACAGCCGCGCTCACCAATACGGCGATAGCGGCCCGGGGTATTCAGCTCCGGGGTTTCCAGCGGTTGTGCAGGCATCGAATCGGCTTCGTTGACATGTACCCAGTCACCGGATGGATCACGGAACCAGATCCCGTCCTGACCGATGTCAAAAGGCGCCGGGTGAATTACTACCCCATGAAAACTCAAGTTTTCGCGAATTGCCTGCAGGCCTTCAGCGTCGGTGCCAAATGAGATGTAGCTTAAATGCTTCTGGATGCCGGGCATCAGCCGCACTTGGTCTTGGGCGCGTCCTTTGCAGCGCATCACGACGTGTTGCCCAGAGATACGCGCTTCGAGGCCGACTGCCTCATAGAACGAACGACCCACTTCCAGGTCCGGAATGGTCATACCTACGTGTTGAAGAGAGCGAATCATCAGTGAGGCTCCTCTTAGCGAATAGGAGAGAACGGTGCGGCGCTGAGCAGCTCGACCTGTTGCGCTTCTACCATGTGTGCGTTCTTGCCAAGGAAAGCGCGCCATTTAGGGTCGTTGGACAATGCCGCGCGCCGCTGGGCGCGGTCCTCAAAACTGGCGTAGCCCCACAGCTGGATGACCCGGTTAATATCTCCGGTCTCGGGCTTGAAGTACCCGATCAGGTTGCCCAAAGCTTCGCCTTGGATCGGCAGACCCTCCTCTTGATACGCGCGCAGGAACTCGTGCATCGCGCCAGGCTTGAGTTGGTAGGTACGTTGTTCAATCAGCATGATGTTTTCTCTTTTTTGGAATTGGCCATGGAATCGGCCTCGATCAGCTTGATCACTGCCGAAATATCTTCTTCACCGATGCCCTCCTCGATCGCACGCACAAAATAAGGCTTCGCAGCGTTGAACAAGGGCGCAGCACAATCGAGCCCATCAGAAAGCTCGCTGGCCATATCGATGTACTTTTCGAGGGTTACGAACGGCCCGGGTGCAGGCACGAAATGACGCTCGGCCATCATGGGGGCGCGCGCGTTGAACATCGTCGAGCCGCCCGCGCTTTGGCGTATCACATCAACCACTTGCTGGGGATCGAAACCTGCCTTCACGCCAAGGTTCAGCGCCTCTGCAGCAGCCAGGGTATGGATAGTTACCAGGTAATTGGCGATCAGTTTCATCGCCACTGCGCTACCGAATTCACCGATGTGGAACTGAATGTCGGCGATGGCATTGAGCACAGGCTTACAGTGCGCGACCAAGTCCGGATCACCACCCAGGAACAAAGAGGCCTTGCGATGCAACACCATGGAAGGGGTACCACTGACTTCGGCCTCGAGCACACGTGCACCGCGTTGTTCGATACGCTGGGCGATACGTTGCTTGAACGTTTTGCAGTAAGTGCCGATTTCAATCAGGGTGTGCTGCGGCCCGAGGGAATCAAGCAGACCTTCAGGGCCTTCCATGATGCCTATATGGGCAACTTCACTTGGCAAGCAAGTAAGGATGATATCTGCCTGCTGGGCCACGGCCGCCGGGCTGCCGAGGGCAACTCCCCCTTGGCTGATGAAAGCCTCGCGGTCTCGGCGCCGGTATCCGACGACACGAAACCCGGCAGCAAGCAGGTTGGTTGCGATAGGAAGGCCAAGCTGGCCGATTCCCACCATACCGATGGTTATTTCAGGCATTTGAAGCCTCTCTTCTATTGTTTTTGTTTTGTCCGGAGCGTGTCGCTCGGCTAAGCGCTAACCTAGGCGCAGCCGTGTCCCGGAGCAAACAGCCCTGCTTATGAATAAATAGAATTGAGACTAATAGAAGGGTTATGCAGCCGCCCGAAGAACACACTACAAGCTCGATCGGCAGTGTATTCGCGGGCACTTCAAGGGATTTAAGCCATTAAAATATTTACGAGCATCTGTGCAGGATTACTCAGCTCGACACCAACCCGGGTCACGACCTCGTAGGGCTCGCTCCGCGACTTGAGTTTCAGCGGTAAACGAACCAGCATGCCGTGCTCCACCGCCACCCGGGCGACATCCCACGGCATCACCGCGAGCAGCGCCGGATCCTGGCGCAGCATGGCCAGGGTCGTGAACGTGGAGGACGTTTCTATGGGGTACTGCGGAAAACTCAGGCCCGCCTCGCGAAACTCCCGCTCAAGCGTCAAGCGCATCGGCATGTTCACCGGGAACACGATCCAGCGCGAATCCGCCAGTTGCGCCAGTTCCAGGTGTTCGCTGCCCGCCAGCGCATGGGCAGGATTGGCCACCAGCACCAGTTGCTCCTGGTGCTTGACGCGGCTGTCGTAGGCATCGGGCCTGCGGCTGACGCTGGTCCGGCACACCACCACGTCCAGCCGGCCCTGGTCCAGCAGGCTCAGCAAACGGTCGCTGGTGTCCTCGACCACGGTCACCGAGAGGTCCGGCTGCTCTTCGCGCAAGCGCGCCAGCCCCTCCACCAGCATCGGCACCGCGCCCATGATGGTGCCGACCGACAGACGGCCGCCATGCCCCTGCAGAATCCCGATCATTTCCTCGCGCAGGTGGGCCAGGTCGGTGTTGATCAGCCGCGCATAACGCACCACGCAACGCCCAAGGTCGTTGGCCTCCAGGCCTTTGCTGGTGCGCTCGAAGAGCACCGCGCCGAGGGTCGATTCGATCTCATTGAGGGCCTTGGTCGCACCGGGCTGGGTGATAGACATGGCCTCGGCGGCCTTGTGGATAGAGCCCAGCTCATCGAGGCTGATGAGCAGGCGCAGTTGGCGCAAACGCAGGCGCGAGGCCATGGAACTCAAGGGTGGCAGCATAGGGGATCACTAAAAGTTATCACGGGGCAAACAGCTCTCATTAGGCAGCATCGACCGGGAAAATTAAAGTGGTTGCCATCGATCCCCACAAGAACAACACGGAGCCAGCATGCGCCTGATCCAATTTGAAACCGCAACCGCCCAGCGCCACGTCGGCGTGGTCGAAGGCGACCTGATCCAACTCGTCCGCCACACCACCCAAATGCGTGAACTGGCCCTTGCCGCCATCCGCAATCAGCGCAGCCTCAGCGCCGAAGTACTGGAGCGCGGACTGGACAGCAGTACTGAAAGTTATTCCCTGGCCCTGGCCGACTGCCGCGTGCTGCCGCCGCTGGACCACGAAGACCCGGCCCACTGCCTAGTCACCGGCACCGGCCTGACCCACTTGGGCAGCGCCTCGACCCGCGACAAGATGCACCAGCAAAAAGCCGCCGACACCGCCGCCCTGACCGACACCGCCAGAATGTTCCAGTGGGGCATCGACGGCGGCCGCCCGGCCGCAGGCCAGGTAGGCGCCCAGCCGGAGTGGTTCTACAAGGGCGACGGTTCTGCCGTGGTCCGTCCGGGACAGGCGTTCCAGAGCCCCGCGTTCGCCGAAGACGCCGGCGAAGAGCCGGAACTGGCCGGCCTCTACGTGATCGGCGATGATGGCCAGCCCTACCGGCTTGGCTTCGCCATCGGCAACGAATTTTCCGACCATGTGATGGAGCGCCGCAGCTACCTCTACCTGGCCCACTCCAAGCTGCGCAATTGCGCCTACGGCCCCGAACTTCGGGTGGGCGACCTGCCCCGCCACCTCGAAGGCACCAGCCGGATTCGCCGTGGTGACACCGTATTGTGGGAAAAACCGTTCCTCAGTGGCGAAGACAACATGTGCCACACCCTGGAGAATCTGGAGTACCACCACTTCAAGTACCCGCAATTCCTGCGCCCTGGCGATGTGCATATCCACTTCTTCGGCACCGCGACCCTGTCGTTCGCCGATCAGGTCAAGACCATCCCGGGCGACGTCTTCGAGATCAGCCTGGCCGAGTTCGGCGCGCCGCTGCGCAATGCCGTCGGCCAGGCTGCCGCGCCCCTGGAACCGGGAGCCGTGAAGCCCCTTTGACCTGAACCGCATCAGGCGCAGGGAGGCGCCGCCCCGGCATTTCATAACAAACATAAGAGTGAGATGAGCATGAAGAACAGCCCTTACCCGGCGGCCCCCTCGCCCGCCCTCGCGACCGCCGACAGCACCCGTCCGACCAACGTGCGCTGGCGCATCTTCCTGATCCTGCTGTTGCTCGCGGCGATCAACTACATCGACCGCGCTTCGCTGTCGGTGGCCCTGCCGCTGATTTCCGCCGAGTTCGAACTGACCCCGGCCCTGGAAGGCCTGATACTCAGCGCCTTCTTCTGGTCGTACGCGCTGATGCAGATCCCCAGCGGCATGCTCCTGGACCGCTTCCAGGTGCGCAACATCGTCGGCGTCGCCACCGTCGGCTGGGGCGCGTTCCAGGCTCTGGGCGGCTTCGCCCACAACTGGATCACCCTGCTGGTCACCCGCATCGGCCTGGGCGTTGCCGAATCGCCGATCATGCCCGCCGGCGCCAAGCTCAACGGCGCCTGGCTGACCCCCAACGAGCGCGGCCGTGGTGCCACCCTGGTGGACGGCGGCGCACCGCTGGGCACGGCCTTCGGCGCGATCATCATCGCCGGCCTCATCACCTGGTTCGACTCCTGGCGCATCGCCTTCATCATTGCCGGTGTCGGCACCGTGGTCGTCGGCATCTGGGCCTGGTGGTACATCCGCAACCACCCGAGCGAGCACCCGCTGGTCAACAAGGCCGAGCTGGACTACATCACCGGCGCCAACGACGCCGCGGCCAACAGCAACGGCAACCGCAAGACCGTGCTCAAGGAGCTGCTGAAAAGCCGTTCGGTGCTGTGCATGTTCGCCGGCTACGCCTGCTACAACAGCGTGTTCTACGGCCTGCTGACCTGGATGCCGAGCTACCTGCACCAGGCCCACAACCTCGACATCAAGGCTATGGGCGGCGCCACCTTCCTGATCTTCATGTGCGGTTTCGTCGGCGAGCTGATCGGCGGCTGGGTCGCGGACAAATGGCGCACCAACGGAGGCCAGCCCAACACCGTGATGCGCAGCATGTTCGCAGGCTCCGCCGCTGTCGCCGCGCTGTGCATCCTGCTGGTGGCCTACACCCCGGATGCGGCCCGCGTAATCGCCTTGCTCTGCGTCGCGCTGTTCTTCATCCGCTGGTGCGGCATGTACTGGTGCCTGCCGGCCATCCTCGGCGGCAAATCCAAGGCCGGCGTGCTGGGCGGCAGCATGAACTTCTGCGGCAACATGGTCGGCGTGATCGTGCCGATCCTGATCGGCCTGATCGTGCAGTTCACCGGTTCCTACTTCCTGGCCCTGATCTTCTTCGTGGTCATGGCCTTCGGCCTGATGCTGTTCTCCGGTCTGATCGACTATCGCGAGCGCGGGCTGGCCTAAGCCACGCGCCTCATTGAGGTGACTGTCATGCAACTCATTACAACAACAGGCAGTGCAAGCGCTGCCAACGCAGTGATCCGACTCAACCCGCTGGACGATGTACTGATTGCCCGCCAGCCGCTGACCGAAGGGCTGGAACTGCCGGAAGGCATCCGCGTGCGCGAGCCGATTCCGGCCGGACACAAGGTCGCCGCCCGCGCCATCAGCCCAGGCCAGCCGCTGCGCCGCTACGGGCAGATCATCGGCTTCGCCAGCCGCGACATCGAGGCCGGCCAGCATGTCCACGTGCACAACGTGGCCATGGGCGACTTCAGCCGCGACTACGCTTTCGGCGTCGACGCCAAGGGCGTGAAAGCGCCGGTCGAAGACCGCTTCATGGGCATCGTACGCGCCGATGGCCGGGTTGCCACGCGCAACTACATCGGCATCCTCACCTCGGTGAACTGCTCGGCCACCGTGGCCCGGGCCATCGCCGACCACTTTCGCCGTGACATCCACCCCGAAGCCCTTGCCGCCTACCCCAATGTCGACGGCGTGGTCGCCCTCACCCACGGCGTCGGCTGCGCGGTCGATCCCGGTGGCGAAGCCCTGGCCATGCTGCAACGCACCCTCGGCGGCTACGCGGTGCACGCCAACTTCCATTCGGTGCTGATGATCGGCCTCGGCTGCGAGACCAACCAGATCCCCGACCTGCTCGCGGCCCAGGGCCTGGAAAGCTGTAACACCCTGCGCACCTTCACCATCCAGGGCACCGGCGGCACCTCCAAGACCATCGCCAGCGGCATCGCCCAGATCAAGACCCTGCTGGCCGAAGCCAACGACGTGCAACGCGAGCCGGTCAGCGTTCGCCACCTCACCGTCGGCCTGCAATGCGGCGGCTCGGACGGCTACTCGGGCATCACCGCCAACCCGGCGCTGGGCAATGCCGTGGACCGGCTGGTGGCCGCCGGCGGCACCGCCATCCTCTCGGAAACCCCGGAAATCTATGGCGCCGAACACCTGCTGACCCGCCGCGCGGTAAGCCAGCAGGTGGGCGAAAAACTCATCGCCCGCATCCAGTGGTGGGAAGCCTACTGCGCGCGCATGGGCGCCGAACTCAACAACAACCCGTCGGCCGGCAACAAGGCCGGCGGCCTGACCACCATCCTCGAGAAATCCCTCGGCGCCGTTGCCAAGGCCGGCTCCAGCGACCTGGTGGACGTGTACCAGTACGCCGAGCCCGTGCGCGCCCACGGCCTGGTGTTCATGGATACCCCCGGCTACGACCCGATCTCGGCCACCGGCCAGGTCGCCGGCGGGGCCAACCTGATCGCCTTCACCACCGGGCGCGGCTCGGCCTACGGCTGCGCGCCGTCGCCCTCGATCAAGCTCGCCACCAACACCCGCCTGTGGCAAACCCAGGAAGAAGACATGGACGTGAACTGCGGCGGCATCGCCGACGGCAGCATGACCATCGAAGAACGCGGCGAGCACATCTATCGCCTGATGCTCGCCATCGCCTCGGGCGAGCGCAGCAAGAGCGAGCAGCACGGCTACGGCCAGAACGAATTCGTGCCGTGGCAGATCGGCGCCATCACCTGATTTTCGACCCACTCGATTACGGAGCCCTCCATGACCCGCATCCTCGGTCACAACTACATCGGCGGCCAACGTTCCGCGCACGGCGAGATCCGCCTTGAAAGCCTCGACGCCGCGACCGGCGAAGCGCTGCCCGGCGTGTTCAGCCAGGCCACCGAAGCGGAGGTCGACGCCGCTGCAAAAGCCGCTGCGAGCGCCTTCCCGCTGTACCGCAACCTGCCGGCCAGCCGGCGTGCCGAGTTTCTCGACACCATCGCCGACGAACTCGACGCCCTGGGTGACGACTTCGTCGCTACCGTCTGCCGTGAAACCGCCCTGCCTGCCGGGCGTATCCAGGGTGAGCGCGGCCGTACCAGCGGCCAGATGCGCCTGTTCGCCAAGGTGCTGCGCCGGGGCGACTTCCATGGCGCACGGATCGACCGCGCCCTGCCAGACCGCCAGCCGCTGCCGCGCCCGGACCTGCGCCAGTACCGCATTGGCGTAGGCCCGGTGGCGGTGTTTGGCGCCAGCAACTTCCCGCTGGCCTTCTCCACCGCCGGCGGCGACACCGCATCGGCGCTGGCTGCTGGCTGCCCGGTGGTGGTCAAGGCCCACAGTGGCCACATGGCCACGGCCGAATGGGTGGCCGATGCCATCGTCCGCGCCGCCGAGCGCACCAGCATGCCGGCAGGCGTGTTCAACATGATCTATGGCGGTGGCGTGGGTGAATGGCTGGTCAAGCACCCGGCGATCCAGGCGGTGGGCTTCACCGGCTCGCTCAAGGGCGGTAACGCCCTCAGCCGCCTCGCCGCCGAGCGCGCGCAACCGATCCCGGTGTTTGCCGAGATGTCGAGCATCAACCCGGTGATCCTCCTGCCCGAGGCCCTGCAGGCCCGTGGCGACAACATCGCCCGTGACCTCAGCGCGTCAGTGGTGATGGGCTGCGGCCAGTTCTGCACCAACCCCGGTCTGATCCTCGGCCTGCGCTCGCCAGCCTTCAGCGCCTTCGTCGAGCAATTCAAGGCGCACATGGCCGACCAGCCGGCGCAAACCATGCTCAATCGCGGCACGCTGGCCAGCTACCGCAAGGGGCTGGAGCACCTGCGCACCCATCCGGGCGTTCGTCATCTGGCCGGCAGCGCCCAGGGCGACCATCAGGCGCAACCGCAACTGTTCCAGGCCGACATCAGCCTGCTGCTGGGCGGTGACGAGTTGTTGCAGGAGGAGGTGTTCGGCCCGGCCACTGTGCTGATCGAAGTGGCGGATGCGCAACAGCTGGCGGCTGCCATACAGGCGCTGCGTGGGCAACTGACCGCCACCCTGATCGGTGAAGCGCACGAGCTGCCGAACTGGGGCTGGCTGGGTGAGCTGTTGCAGGAGAAGGTCGGACGGGTGCTGCTCAACGGCTACCCGACCGGTGTGGAGGTCTGTGATGCCATGGTCCATGGCGGCCCGTACCCGGCGACTTCGGATGCGCGTGGCACCTCGGTCGGCACCCTGGCCATCGACCGCTTCCTGCGGCCGGTGTGCTTCCAGAACTACCCGAATGCGTTGCTGCCGGATGCGCTGAAAGATGCCAACCCGCTGGGTATCAGTCGTTTGGTCGACGGTGAAATGCTGCGTTCAAGCCTGGCGGATTGATCTGGTACCACTCGCAACGATCGGGGCACTCGCGCTTAGCGGGCGCCCCGTTCTTCGTCATGAAGGCCGCTCCAGCTGATCTCGCAGATACTCGATAAAGCGCTGGGTTTTGGCAGGAAGCAGTCGGGTTTCTGTCAATGCGTACACGGGTACCGGCGTCGCTTGCCACTGCGGCAGCACCCGTTGCAAAGCACCTGCATCGACATCTGGCGCAGCGATACCGGCAGGCAGAAGTGCGATGCCAAGGTCTAGCGAGGCAAGTCGACGCAACATCCCCACACTGTTCAATTCAAAGCGGCCACCCACCTGAACCTGTTCGACAGCACCATCGCTGGTCAGGGTCCACTTGTCCGCGCTTGCTCCTGACATCCGCAGGCATTCGTGATGCACAAGCTCCGCTGGATCACGGGGCTCGCCGGAAACCCGTAGATACTGAGGTGAGGCGTACAGGCCGCGTTGCAGGGTGGCCAGTTTCCGCGCAATTAAGTTGGAATTGGCCGGCTCGCCCATCCGAATGACGACATCCACAGGGTCACTGACCAAATCGACCTGCCGTGGGGTGAGGTCGAAGTCGAAGGTAATGCCTGGATACAGTCGTGCGAAATCCGCAATCAACGGCGCCAAGTAGATGTTGGCGAAGTCCACTGGCAACGAGGCGCGCAACAGGCCGCTGGGCCTGGCGAGCAACTCACCCAGCTGCTCATGCGCCAGCCTCGCTTCGTCGACAATGCGCTTGCACCGATCAAAGTAAAGCTGGCCGGCCTCTGTCAGCTCAATCTTGCGAGTGGTGCGATGAAGCAAGCGTAACCCTATCTGCTTCTCCAAGCTGGTAATACGCCTTGAAAGCGTCGAGCTTGGCATGTTCATGGACTCCGCTGCGCCCCGAAAGCTGCGCATCTTCACGACCTCGACGAACAGAGCCATGTCGTTCAGGTATTCCAAGCATTGCTCCAAAAATGGATTAGTCATTTCAGTTTTGCCGGATTTATCCCGGCAGCGGATTGAATGATGATAACCCCATCACCGCAAAGGAGCACTGTAATGAACTCTCTTTTTTCCGAGGCCCAGGTAGGCCGATACACGCTGTCCAACCGCATGGTCATGGCCCCCATGACCCGTTCACGTGCAGACGATGCTGGCGTTCCTTCCGATCTCGTCACTACTTACTATGAGCAACGCGCCAGTGCTGGTCTGATCATCTCCGAAGGTGTTTTCCCGGTTGCGCTTGGCAAAGGTTATGTACGGACCCCGGGTATTGAAACCGATGAGCAGGTAGCAGCGTGGAAAAAGGTCGCTGAAGCTGTTCACGCCCGTGGCGGCCGTATCTTCATGCAACTGATGCACTGCGGCCGTGTTTCTCACCCGTCATTAATCGACGGCGCCCAGCCACAGGCACCATCAGCCATCAAGGCAGCGGGCCAAACCTATACCGCTACCGGCCTGCAGGACTTCGTCATCCCGCATGCACTGAGCATCGTCGAAATCGCGGGCGTCGTTGAAGGTTACCGCCAGTCTGCTCGTCGGGCGATCGAGGCTGGCTTCGACGGTGTGGAGTTGCATGCAGCATCGGGTTATTTGCCGGAACAATTCCTGTCCAGCGGCAGCAACCAGCGCGACGACGAATACGGTGGCTCAGTTGAAAACCGTGTTCGCTTCGTTCTCGAAGTGCTTGCCGCGGTAGTCGAGGAAGTGGGCGGCGATCGCGTGGGTATCAAGATTTCTCCGGAAATGAACTTCAACGATATCGTCGACGCCAATCCGCAAGAGACCTACACCTACCTGGTGAAGCACCTGCGGCCGTTCAACCTCGCCTACCTGCACGTCGCCCTGTTTGGTGCCGAGTTCGACTACCACAGTGCACTGCGTCCGCTCTTCAATGGCAGCTACCTGATCGGCAGTGGCCTAAACAAAGAAAGCGCCGAGGCGCTTATTTCCGGCGGCAAAGCGGATGCAGCCGTATTTGGTGGTGCGTTCCTCGCCAACCCGGACTTGCCAGAGCGTCTGCGCGTCGGTGCCGAGCTCAACGCCCCGGATAAAAACACCTTCTATGCGCCTGGCGCAGAGGGCTACATCGATTACCCATCCCTGGCCCAAGGGGCCTGAGGAGCGCCACCATGCTACCCACCGCACGCCTGCAGCGCATGAATCATGGAAGCCAGTTCCGAGCGTTCAGCCTTCGTGGCGATCAGTTTGCGAAACCAATTGATCCGTTTCTGGGCGTGGATCATGCCTGGATCAGCGGACCGACCTTCCCACCGCATCCGCATGCGGGTTTCTCCGCAGTGTCATACCTGTTTCTGGATTCAGAAACGGGGATCGATAACCGGGACTCACTGGGCAATCGCAATTTGATTCATCCCGGTGGCCTGCACTGGACGGCGGCGGGTAGCGGCGTGGTACATGAAGAAGTACCAGCGGAGCCCGGCAAGACCGTGCACATGCTGCAAATCTTCATCAATCTGCCCGAGGACAAGCAGGCGCAGGCTCCTCATGCCTTCAGCCTGGAAGCACGCGATGTACCCGTTGTACGCCTGCCGGGAGTGAAGATTCGTGTGCCCCTCGGGGCCTTCGGCGAGATCGCCTCCCCCCTCTCGTTGCCCACCGATGTCCGATTGCTGGACATCCTGCTGGAAGCGGGCGGTGAGGTAGAAATCCCAATCCCGTTCGGGCATGTAGCGTTCGTCGTGCCGATTGATGGGGAGGTGAGCGTGGATGGCCAGCCGTTCAGTCTGCTTGATCCAAAGGCCCCTGTGAATCTGCCCCAAGGGCCAAAGCAGGTTGTCATGGTGCAGGCAAAAAACGGCGCCGCAAAGGCAGTGGTTTTTTCAGGGACACCGCTGAATCAGCCCGTTCACTGGCAAGGCCCAATGGCGCTGGCGTCACCAGCTGCACTGAGCGAAGCCGCGCAGCGCTACCAACGCGGGCTGTTCGGCAGCCTGCAAACCCGATAAGCCAACAACCATTCCCAACTAAGCGAGAAGATCATCATGACTTACGAAAATTTCAATGCTGACAACGCTGCCCTGCTGCTGATCGATCATCAGGTTGGCACCATGGGGTGGGCCAAATCCATGCCCTTCGATGAGCTCAAACGCAATGCGCTGATGCTCGCCAAGGCGGCGCGTATTCTTAAACTGCCGGTCGTGCTCACCTCCAGTATGGAAGAACATGCGCAAGGCCCGCTGCTGAGTGAACTGGAAGAAATCCTCCCGACCGAATTCGCAGGGCGCATTAAGCGCCTGGGGATCGTCAACGCGATGGATGATGAACATTTTGCCGCAGCAGTCAAAGCCACAGGTCGCAAGAAGCTCATCATTGCCGGCGTAACCAATGATGTCTGCACCGTTTACCCGGCACTTTCGCTGGTCCGTGACGGCTTTGAAGTTCAAGTTGTCGCCGACGCAGGCGCGTCGCCAACCGCGATGGCTGATGACATCGCGCTGCGCCGGATGGACAAGGCTGGGGTAACACTGACCACTACCAACCAGTTGATTGCAGAACTGGCCGGTAGCTGGGCAACACCTGAAGGCGGTGAGTTGGTGCAGGTGCTCATGGAGTCGTTCGGCAGCTGAGTTAGCGCCCAGTGACAACACCCCGCAAGGCGTTCATCGCCTTGACGGGGTCTTCCTATCCCATGTAGCGGACCTCAAGCTCATGACAACCTACCAGGAAGATCTCATCATCGTTGGCGGTTCTTTGGCGGGCCTTACTGTCGCTTTGGCTTGCGCGGCCAGGAACCTGCCAGTCCGTGTGCTCGAGCGTTCAGCGGGCCATAGGGTCGGTGGCGACAGCCTAACCGTTGATCTCTCATTGCTCGCCAAGGTAGTCGGCCATGACCCCAGACAGGATCCCAGCCTACCGGTGGTCCCTGCCTACCGCGACTTGACGACGTGGCCGGCCCTGTACGGGTGGTTGCGAGACAGAGTGCTTGCCTCGCCCTCAATTACCCTGGAAGAAGGTGTCAGCGTGGCGGGTGTTCATACTGATGGTGAAATGGCTGTCATCACGCTTGCTGATAGTAACGAGCGAAGCGCTTCGGCGGTGATCGGTGCGGATGGGTACCGCAGCGTCGTACGCCAACGCATCGCACCACAAGCTCCACTTGCGCGCTATGCCGGGTATCTGGTTTGGCGTGGTTTGGTCGACGAAAATCGCCTTAAACAACCTGTTGCGTGGCCTTCTAATGGAGGGCTGTGGATCGACTTCGTGGGTGGTTATCGACTGGTTGCAGCCACGCTCCCCGGGCGCGATGGCTCAATCAAGCCTGGCCACCGGCAAATCACATTCGCTTGGTTTGATGCCCATCAGCAAACTTTGCTTCAGGAGACCGGGTGCCTGACCGTTGACGGTTTCATTGAGGGCACTCTCGGCAGAGGGACGATCAGCCAAGCGCTCAAGAACAACTTGCTCGATCGCGTGCCGCGTGTTTGGCCAGAGCTCTGGCAAGAGGCTGTAATGCTCGGGATCGCCTCAGCCGATTCGCTGAGCGGCGCACCGATTGCCGAATACCTGCCACAACGATTGGCTAACGGCCCATTGGCCATATTGGGCGATGCCGCCCATGTGTTATCGCCAATGACTGGCCGGGGCTTTCTTACGGCGGTGGAGGATGCTGAGCTATTGGCCCAGTTGCTCGCCGATAAGGCGCCCGATGAGCCGATCAGTGCTGTGTTCGCGAGATATGAAGCAACTCGTATGCCCTTCATCCGAGGCTTAGTCACCCATTCGATGCGGCTCAGTGCCGAATACCGGCACATAGCGTCACGTGCCTAACTGCCAATTGCCAGCCGCATATTGATTGCATGGCGGAGAGTATCCATGGCGTTATCTCATATTCTGCCAATCCGCTATGCCCTGTTTGTTTCCAGCCTCGGGGCCGTTGCAGGCACTACCTTCTCAGTGATGGCGATTCTCACCATCGGTGACATTGGTGGTGGTCTGTCAGTGAGCAGCGATGACGCTGCATGGTTGAACACGCTATACAACGTAGGCGCGATCTGCGGGTTGCCTATCATTATGACGATGGCAGCGTCTTTGGGCAGAGGTCGAGCGATGCTGCTAGCAGGGTTGTTCTACACCCTCAGTTCGATCGCAGTTGCCGTTTCCCCCTTCTACGAATGGGCCTTAGTTGCACGCTTTATCCACGGCTTCTTCGGAGGAATGCTCCCCGTACTCATGATGCAACTGGTCATGACCAGCCTGTTTCCCGGGCGTGGCCAGCTAGAAGGCATGACCCTGTTCGCAGTGGCCACGTCCATCGGTACGGGCATGGCAGCATCCATTGGGGGCTATCTGCTAACCGAATTCGGCTGGCGAGGACTGTTCTGGATACAAGCATTAGTTGGTGGCGTGTATACCTTGCTGGCGTTGAAGGTTCTACCTGATGAGCGTGGCGAACTCGAATACCTGAGCAGTAAAGACTGGCCAAGCTATGCCTTTCTGGCTGCAGGATTGAGCGGGCTGATGGTCGTGATGGCAGAGGGCGAGCGCCGATTCTGGCTAGAAACCTGGTGGATTCCCGCGCTCCTGCTCAGCAGCCTGGTTGGCCTTGTTTATGGTGCTCATTCATTGTGGATCGCACAGCGCCCGCTGCTGGTTCTGAAAATTTTCAGAAAGCCAACCTTCGCCTGGGCGATCATTCTGTCGTTCATCTTCCGCTTCGGTACGCTGCTTACCGTGTGGATTGCCCCACAGTACCTGGCTCGCATGCAAGGTTTCAAAGCACTGCAGACAGGTGAACTGTTGCTGGCGATGGTGCCGAGTACATTACTGGGTTTCGTGCTTGCCTATTGGCTAGTCAGGCGCGTGGATGCCCGCATAGCGCTGTCGCTAGGCTTGCTGATCTTCGCACTCGCCGCTGCGCTATGCAGCGATCTGGCGCCCGATTGGGCTCTGGATGAGTTTCGCACGCCCATCGTGCTGGTCGGCTTTGGCCAGGCATTCGTTCAGGTGGCCTTGCTTCGATATGCTGTTTTTGGGGTTGGCAAGGAGGAAGGACCGACGTGCGGCATCATCTTTAACCTGGCCAGACTCTATGCACTTTTAGGCGGACTTGGAGGTCTCTGGCATCTGGTCACGGAGCGCGAGAAATACCACTACACACGCATTGCTGAAGCGCTCGGCAACACTGATCCGCTGACGTCTCAGCGCATTGCCGAGAGCCAGTCGCTCTATACACGGTTTGTCACCGATTCTGCGGCTACCCACAGCACTGCGCTGGGCAAGCTGTCCGACAGTGCGATGAACCAGGCTTATACGTTGGCTTATGGCGACGCCTTTTTAGTAACCACGCTGGTGATGTTCGTGGGAGCCATCCTGGTGTGGGCCTTGCCTACCCTGCCCTCTGCGGCACCGCCCGCGCCTCCCGTCCAACCAGCTAAACCCGAGACCGCCACATGAATGCAACTCCCGAAAATGAACAGAAGCCGGCGACGCGCTGGGCGAGTGGCCGCAGAATACTGATTGCAGCGGTGCTCGCTAATGCCTGCTTGGTCGCCGTTGCGTTCGCGTATGCGCAATGGCACCAGAGGGTCGGCTTCGAGAGTACCGATAACGCCTATATCAAAGGCAATCTGACGTACGTGTCACCGAAGGTCAGTGGTTATGTGACTGCCGTCGAAACGGAAAACAACCGCAAGGTCGCGCCGGGAGATGTGCTGGTCCGTATCGACCCGTCAGACTACCAGGTAGCGGTCCAGACTGCGGTGGCCTCCGTTGCACAACAAAATGCATCACTGGTGCAACTGGACCAACAGCAACGGTTACAGCAAGCTCAGATCAAGGTTTCTGAAGCAGGCGTAACCTCGGCACAAGCGTCCTTGAGCGAAACGTCAGCCGACTTCAAACGCGCACAAGCATTGGTGGAGCAAGGGGCGATCAGCCAGCAAGAGTTCGACCAGTCAAAAGCTGCCTGGACACGAGCCCGAGCGGCCCTCGCGCAAAATCAGTCGCAAGTCGACTATGCCCAACAACAAATGGAAGTGCTGCGCGCTGAGCGCACTGTCATCGACGCTCAATTGAAGTCTGCACAAGCTACGCTGCAGCGGGCAAACAATGATCTGGCGTGGACACAGATCAGAGCGCCCCGTGAAGGACTGGTTGCTGCGCGTAATGTTCGCTTGGGCGAATATGTGACTGCAGGCACAAGGCTCATGGCGATTGCACCGACGCGTGACTTGTGGATCGAGGCTAATCTGCGCGAAACCCAGCTGGCGCGCATGCGCCAGGGTGACCGCGTACAGGTCCAAGTGGACGCCGTGCCAGATCAGACGTACTGCGGGTATGTGGAAAGCATTTCAGGGGCGAGTGGATCTGAGTTCGCAGTCATACCACCAGACAATGCTTCAGGAAACTTCACCAAGATTGTGCGTCGCTTCCCGGTCCGCATCCTGTTGGATGCAGATCAACCAGGTTTGCAACGCTTGGGGGTGGGCATGTCAGTTGAACCGCATGTTGCTCTGGGTTCCAGTGTCGATGGAGAAGCGCGATCCGGTTTACTGTCGCGGATCTTCCTCGGGTCTTTCAGGTGCGATAAGCAGGCTGCAGTTGATTGATCAACATGCACTTTCCAGCCTGGGAAGGCGGAGAGTGCATGGATGCTGATGCGCAACCGCATTTAGCGAGGAGACAGGTGGATTCCGGCGATCATACAGCGAACAGAACCACCCGCCATTTCAATCGTGGGCACGTCAAGCGGTACAAGTCGGGCTGAACGTTCGATGCGTTGACGCTGAGCATCGGTCAGGCTGTTGAATGCTCGGCGGGAAAGCGCCAGGATGCGAGCATCTCGACCAGAAAGCTCGATGGCATTACCGGCAAATTCCTCGATCTGCTGATTGGTCAGGTCGATAACGTCTCGGCCTGACTCCATCAAACGCATACGCACCTGCTCAGCTCTCACTTTGTTGGTGAAAGTCCCAAACCCTACCAGCGCAAATTCTGTCGCCACGCACATCAGAACGTTCGTGTGGTAAATCGGTGCACCCTGCTCGTCAGCAGTGTCGAACACCATGGGCTCGAAGTTGCTGCGGTCGCTGTTGGCATTGGTCGAGGCGCTCAGCAACTGGCAGTCGAGTACGCCAAAGATCGTAAAGCATTCGGACGGCCCATCGGTCAGTTCCAGGCGCTGCAGCATCGGCTGGTATATGCCGGTGTCGCACTAGAGCAGGCGTGGCTCACGACCCAAATGGCTGCGATTGCGGAGGAGCAAGGTCATCAACACATTGAGGTTTCCAGCGCCATCGCAAAGCTTGCCGCCAGCAAAGCTGCCAACGAAGCGGTCAGGGTTGGCATGGAGTCGATGGGCGGAGCTGGGTTTGATCTGGAATATCCGATGCAACGCTACTATCGCGATATTCGCCTCTACTCTTTTGCACCACTGACCGACGACATGCTTGCAAACCTGCTGGGTGAGCGCTGGCTTGAGTTGCCTCGATCATTTTGAAATCAAAACCTCGCGATGGGTACTAGGGAATCTCCGAACAAGCCTTCAGTTATGCGAGAATCCCCGCAACACCTGATCCGAGCCGCCCATGAGCCAGATGAGCTTTTCCGACTTTGAGTACGCCGGCAAGCGCAAGCAAACCCGCCGAG
>Ga0315339_1001489_pt1 | contig 20577 bp, 22 predicted proteins | sample ASW17metaG_FD_204514 | JGI IMG/M metagenome (GOLD analysis project Ga0315339, IMG submission 204514) | Ammonia-oxidizing marine archaeal communities from Pacific Ocean, United States - ASW #17 | ecosystem: Environmental > Aquatic > Marine > Oceanic | place: USA: California | collected 2016-12-05
AACTTCATGCAAACGCCCAGGTCCGCTCATTCTTTCAGCCCCGACGTTTTTTGCAGCATCCAGTCGACCACAAAGTTGACCCCGACGGTCAGCAAGGCAATCGCCCCTGCCGCCAACAGCGGCGCGGTGGCCACCTGCGGCGCAAAGCCGGCAAAGTTGATGAACTGGCTAAGGTCTTTCACCATAGTTCCCCAGTCGGCCAGCGGCGGCTGAATGCCGACACCCAGAAACGACAGCGACGCAATCGTCAGGAAGACAAAGCAGAACCGCAGGCCAAATTCAGCCAACAACGGCGCGGTGGCATTCGGCAGGATTTCGCGGAACACCAGATAAGTCAGCCCCTCGCCCCGCAACTTCGCAGCCTCGATATAATCCATCACAACGATATTCATCGCCACGGCGCGGGCCAATCGGAACACGCGCGTGCTGTCGATCACTGCGATGATCAGAACCATGAAGACCGTCAGCGGAATACCCAGCGTCGGTGCCCAAACGCTGGCGATGGTCATCAGCAACAGCGCAAAAATCAGCGCCGGAATGGCCATCAGCACGTCCACCGACCGGCTCAGCAACTGGTCCAGCCAGCCGCCGAGCGTCGAGGCCAGAAACCCAAGCGAACCGCCAATGAAGAACGCCAGCACAGTTGTCGCAAAGGCGATGCCAACCGTATTCTGCGCGCCATAAATCAGACGGCTTAGAATATCGCGGCCAATCTGATCGGTCCCCAACGGGTATTCAGGATTGCCACCCACCATCGGGTCACCACCGGGAACAATATTGGCATTGGCCAGCACTTCCTCTTGACCAAAGGGCGCAATCACCCCGGCAAAGATCGCAACAAAGGCATAGATCAGGATGACGAGTATCCCAAACGCTGCTGTCAGCGGCATCGACCGGAACAGTTTTCGCGTGGCACCGGTGCCAACGTAACGTCCCAGCAGGCGGAACAGAAAGGCGGCGATGGCGAACAGGATAAAGCCCTGCACAGCCCAGCGGAAGAAGGTAACGCTGGCGCGCGGCACGCCTGCCTCTGTCACCAAGGGCTGAAAATAGAACCATATGGCGAAAACCAACAGCAAAGCGCCAAGGACATAGCCAAAGGCAACGCCGAACGGCATGTCGCGGAACAAAGGCTTGTTGCCCGTAGCCTGCTGACCGGCAAAGCGGAAAACCCAGGCCAGTCCAGCAATCACGCCGACTGCAACGATGATCCACATCCACCAGCTCATTTCGGATGCCTCAGGCGTGGGTTGGACAGGATAGAAAGAATATCCGCCGTCAGGTTCAGCAAAATATATGCTCCTGCAAAGATCAAGCAGCAGGCCTGCACAATCGGAATATCGCGAATTTTCACGCTATCCACGAAAAGCTGGCCGATGCCGGGATAAACGAACACCACCTCGACCACGACAACGCCGGTAATCAGATAGGCAAGGTTCAGCGCGATAACGTTGATGATCGGTGCCAGCGCATTGGGCAGCGCATGCACCACGATGACCCGCATCGGGGATAGCCCCTTTAGACGGGCCATTTCAATGTACGGGCTGGCCAGCAGGTTAATGATTGCGGCGCGGGTCATCCGCATCATATGCGCGGTCACCACCAGCGTCAGCGTCAGCGCGGGCAGCATGGTTTTAACCAGCCGCTCGCCGAAGCCCATGCCTTCGAAAATATTCGACAGCGATGGAAAGATCGGGTTCAGCACCGCCAGAAACAGGATCAGGATATAGGCCAGAAAGAATTCCGGCGAAGAGATCGACGTCAGCGTAAAGATATTCGCGGCCCGGTCAAAAACTGAATTCCGGTAAAGCGCGGCCAGAATACCAAGCGAAACCGCCACTGGCACCGCGATCGCCGCAGTAACAGCCGCAAGGAACATGGTGTTAAAGAACCGCGGCGCAATCTGTTCGGCCACGCCCTTTAGCTGCGTTCCACCCATGTTTGACTGAAAGTTCAACTGCGCGAAACTGGTGCCAAGATCGCCCTGCAGCATTCCAGCAAGCCATGTGAAATATCGGGCGACAAACGGCTGATCCAATCCCAGATCGCGGCGGATCGATTCAATTGCCTCTGGCGTGGCACCCTGCCCCAGAACGGCCTGCGCAAAGTCACCGGGCAGCATGTTAACCGCTGTAAAGATGACGATGGAAACCACCAGAAGTGTCAAAAGACCCAGCAGCAATCGCTGTATAACGATCCTTAGAACAGATCCCAAACCGTGAAGTCCCCCTTGCGCGGTTGCAGCATTGATAACGTTAACAAGCGACACGCACAAGTAAACCCCTGAATGCGGACAAAATCGTAATATTATTCAGATAATTGCACCAACGCTTTCATCGCGGGGTCACGGCGCAGCCGGTCCATCGTGCGCGCAAGTTCTGCACTGATCCCCGGCTCTGACAGCGCATGGCCAGCTTTGCCGATCATGCGCAATTCTGATCGCGGCCAAGCCTTGTGCAGACGATGGGCCGACACCGGTGGGCAAATCATATCATAGCGCCCCTGCACGATGACGCCCGGAATATGCGCAATTGTGTCGATGCGTTTGATCAGCTGATCTTCCTCTTCCAGAAAACCAGCATTGACGAAATAATGGTTCTCCAGCCGAGCAAAGGCCCGCGCGTATTCGGCAGGGCTTTCGCCGCCGGGGCCCTCGTTATCAATCGAGGCCAGCGTATTTTCCCACGACGACCAAGCACGTGCATACCGCGTTTCCAGCATCAGATCGCCGGAAAACAGGCGACTGTGATAGGCGGCAATAAAGTCGCCTTTTTCGTCTTGCGGAACTAAATCGGTGAACCGCGCCCAGACGTCTGGCCAGAAATGCCCAGCGCCGCCGCCATAAAACCAGTCAAGCTCTGGCTGGGTCATCAGGAACACGCCGCGCAACGTCAGATGCGCCGCGCGATCAGGATGCGCCTGCGCATAGATCAGCGCCAGTGTCGCCCCCCAGCTGCCGCCAAAAACCATCCATTTTTCAATGCTCAGAGCTTCGCGAATTTTCTCTATGTCACTGACCAGGTGCCAGGTCGTGTTATCCTCGACACTGGCGTGCGGTTTAGACCGCCCGCACCCGCGCTGATCGAACAGGATGATTCGATAAGCATTCGGGTCAAAATACCGCCGCATCGCCGGGCTACAGCCACCACCGGGCCCACCGTGCAGCACGACAACCGGAATGCCATTCGGATTGCCGCATTGTTCCACATAGATTTGATGGCCATCGCCCACATCAAGGATCCGCTGATCGAACGGGTCAATCGGCGGATACAGCAAATACTGTGCGCTCTTTCGTCTGTCTGCCACTCTGTCCATAAGCGATCTATATAGTGACAGACACAGCCCCGCCACGGGGGTAACGCGGAAAATTTCACAAAGGGCGTCGCCATGCAGACCACCATTGACCCAAACGAAGTCGCCAAGTTCGAAGCGATGGCAGCCGAGTGGTGGGATCCGAACGGAAAGTTCAAGCCGCTGCACATGCTGAACCCTTGCCGGTTGGACTATATCACCAGCCAGATAGCTGCGGAATTTGGCCGTGATCTGGCGAAGCCAAAGCCGTTCGCCGGGCTACGCATTTTGGACATCGGCTGCGGTGGCGGGCTGCTGTCGGAACCGATGGCAAGGCTGGGGGCAACTGTTGTAGGTGCCGATGCCGCCGAAGGCAACATTCCCGTGGCGCAGGTGCATGCCGAGCAACAGGGGCTGACCATCGACTATCGCCACACCGCCGCCGAAACGCTGGCCGAGGCGGGCGAGCAATTCGATGTGGTGCTTAATATGGAGGTGGTCGAGCATGTGGCCGACCCGCAGGCCTTTCTGACCGCCTGCCAGACGCTGCTGAAACCCGGCGGGCTGATGATCTGCTCTACCCTGAACCGCAATCCCAAAAGCTTTGCCGTGGCCATCATAGGTGCCGAACATATCATGCGCTGGCTGCCCAAAGGCACGCATGAATGGTCAAAGTTCATCACACCCGAAGAGTTGTTTTCGTTGCTGGAAACCGCCGGGCTAGAGCCTGTTGACCGCAAGGGATTCGTATTCAATCCACTGGCCTGGTCATGGTCGATCTCTGCCAAAGATCTGTCGGTGAACTACGTCACCGCCAGCACGAAACCCGCCTAGACCTCTTCGTCCAGGCCCATGCGCACCGCGCGCAGCACCGGCAAGGCCGATTTCAACTTATCGGCCCCGATTGCCTTGACCACTTCGGCCACAATCGGTGCAACAGAGGATATGGCCGTTTCACAGGCACGCCGCCCTGCAGGGCTAATCGCAACCAGCTTGCGCCGGGCATCATCCCAATCAGGCCGGATGTGAATATAACCTGCACGCTCCAGCTTAGACAGCGTGTTGGTTACGGCACCGCGTGTGACATGAAAGGTCTTTGCCAATTGCGCCGGGGATTTTTCGGCATTTGCATGCGCAAGATGGTTCAACAGCGCGAAATGGCTAAGCTCCATCCCCTTGGGCAAGGCGCGTGACAGCCGATTGCGCGCCAATTGATCAGCCATGAATATCTCGCTGAACAAGGCGACGGTCAGGTTGTCGTTAGAATCTGGCATCAGGGGCCTATAAATTCCCGGTCATGGGTCAACGAGGGGACTTTCCTGCGCGCAGCCTCTACCTCGGCCATGTCAAAATCAACCATTGTCACGCCAGGTGCGTCATTAGCGTCTGCCAAAACCTCTCCCCAGGGGGCAACTGCCAGCGAATGCCCATAGGTCTGGCGTTGCGTGCCACGGCTGGTCTTATGCGTGCCGCATTGCGCCGGGGCAAAAACATAACATCCGTTTTCAATCGCCCGCGCCCGCAGCAGGCTGTGCCAATGCGCGGCACCTGTTACGGGGGAAAACGCGGCAGGCGAGGTCAAGATTTGCGCGCCGCCCTGCGCAAGCCGCCGATGCAGCGCGCCAAACCGCATATCGTAACAGATCGTCAGGCCGATGTTGCCCAGCGGAGTCTCGGCAACCACAGCCCTGTCGCCGGGCCGATACCCGGCGGATTCCTGATAGGTCTCTGTCTCGGATATCGCGACGTCAAACATGTGAATCTTGTCGTATTTCGCGGCAATCTCGCCCGTCGGAGTGATCAGGAAACACCGGTTGGCAAAACGCCCATCCGGATCATTGGTCTTCAGCCCCAGCGACCCGATCAATATCCACTTGCTCAGCGTCGCAGCATCCTCGCGCAGCGCGGCCAGCGTTTGGTCGTCTTCCTCAAACTGCAGAACTTCGTTCTGATGGGTCCGGCTGTTTGAAACGCAATTCGTCACCTCGGGCGTCATGATCAGATCGGCACCGCGCTGGGCAGCCTCGGCCACGAAGCCGCGCGTAACCGGCAGATTTTCTGCCGGATCATCAGATGACGACAATTGTACTAAAGCTGCGCGCATCTATCCCGCCAGCAGCGGATCAAGCTTGCCGTCCTGCTCCAGATCGAACAGGTCATCACAGCCGCCAACATGAGTTGTGCCAATAAATATTTGCGGAACTGTGTGGCTACCACCCGACCGATCCAGCATCTCTGACCGGCGGTTCGGTTCTTTTGAGATATCAATCTCGGCGAACGAAACGCCTTTTTTGGTCAGCAGCCGCTTGGCGGCATGGCAAAAACCACAAAGTGGCGACGTGTAAATCTCTACTGCTTGCATCGGTTTTCCCTTGGTTCGCGCGAACTATAGGGATTTAGGCATCCTTCGCAACGCGTGCCAGTACCAACACGTCAACTCGTCGCGCACCTGCCGCATGGCACGCCTCTGTCGCGGCAGCCAAAGTCGCGCCCGAGGTCATGACATCATCGACCAGAATCACCGGCCGACCGGCCAGCTTCAGCGCGGCATAACGCGCGGGTTTGATCGCCTCCGACAGATTGGCAAAACGCTGGTCACGGCTTTTGCCGTCTTGCGATTCCGTTCGCCGCACCCGGCTTAACAACTCGGGAATCGTATCGCGATCCAGAATGCGGGCAATCTCATTTCCCAGTACTGCGGCCTGATTATAGCGCCGCTTTAACAGCCGCATCGGATGGGCTGGCACCGGCACAATGACGCTATCGTCTGTCAACAACGGCGGCGAAACGCCCGCCATCCACTGCGCCGCAGGACGCGCCAAATCAAGCCGATCACCGTGTTTCAGCGAAAGGATCAGCCTGCGCGCGTTGTCTTTATATAGCATCGCCGCGCGTCCCTTATGCCAGGGGCGCGCGATGGTCATGCAGTCGTCGCAATGCTCTGCATGATCACTGTCTTGCCCGGGCAACGGCACGCCACAGCCATCGCAAACCAGACCGCTTGCAAAGGGCGTTTTGCGCCAGCATTCGCCGCACAGGCCAAAGTCACGCTCTACCAAATCGCCGCAACTTACGCATTGCGGTGGAAAGGCAAGCCGTAGAAGGCTTTGCATTTCGCCATGTCCCCCATAAAAGCCGGGTCAGTGACCCAAGAGCAAAGCCCATGCAGCGCCCGCCAGACCTAACCGACCGCACCGCCCTAAGCCGAAATCGCCGACGCGCCCTGTCCCTGACCGAGCCGGCTGTGTTTTTGCAGCAAGAAGCCGCGTTCGAGGTCAATGAGAGACTCAATCTGGTTAACAGAACCTTTACATCACCTGCGATTGTGAGTGTTTGGCCGGAAATTTGGCAACAAATTCGGCCAGATGCACGAGTTGTGGCTGATAATGACACAGTTGATCTGCAGCCCGGTGCCCATGATCTGGTGATTCACGCGATGGGGCTGCACTGGGCCAGTGACCCGGTCGGTCAGCTGATTCAGGCACGGCGCGCTTTGAAACCAGACGGTTTTTTCCTTGCGGCGCTGTTTGGCGGGCAGACCCTCAACGAACTTCGCGCGGTCTTGGCGGAATCAGAGGCGGCGGTCACTGGTGGGCTGTCCCCCCGCGTCGCTCCGATGGCGGAGATCCGCGATCTTGGCGGGCTGTTACAACGTGCCGGTTTCGCCCTGCCCGTCGCCGATAGCCATTGTCACACGGTGACCTACAAGGACACCACTGCCCTGATGCATGATCTGCGCGCCATGGGGGAAAACAACGCCTTGGCGCAGCGCAGCCGCAGCTTTTCTCGCCGCGAAATTTTCAAAGACGCCGCCCGCAGATACGCCAATGCATACGCACAACCCGACGGGCGCATCAAAGCCAGCTTTGAGATTATCTATCTAGCCGGATGGGCACCGGATGATTCCCAGCCAAAACCCTTACGGCCCGGGTCCGCAACCGCCCGGCTGGCGGATGCGTTAGGCGTAGACGAAGGCAATTTGCCCCAAGGCGATTGACCACAGTAAGTTTAAAGTTATGTCCTCCACTGAGGAATTGCAGACAAGGACCCACGCGATGTTCGACACGAAAACAGACGCCCAACGCCCGGAACACGCGCCTGCGGATCACCCTGGGATCAAACCCGCAAAGGTCGGCGTGCTGCTGGCGAACCTTGGTACGCCTGATGGCTATGACTACTGGTCGATGCGCCGCTATCTGAACGAGTTTCTGTCGGATCAGCGTGTGATTGATTATCCGAAATGGAAATGGCAGCCGCTGTTGCAGCTGATTATCCTGACGAAACGCCCCTTTACGTCCGGTGCGGCCTACAAATCCATCTGGAACGAAGAGGCCGGTGAAAGCCCCTTGATGACGATCACCAAGGCGCAGACAGCCAAGATCAAAGAACAGATGCAGGCCCGCTATGGCGATAATGTCGTTGTTGATTTTTGCATGCGCTACGGCAATCCGTCGACCAAATCAAAAGTTCAGGCGCTGGTCGATCAAGGCTGTCAGAAGATCCTGTTCTTCCCGCTTTATCCTCAATACGCGGGGGCCACATCTGCCACGGCGAACGATTCTTTTTTTCAGGCTTTGATGCAGCAAACCTGGCAACCGATCGCCCGTGTCGTGCCGCCCTATTTTGACAACCCGCAGTATATAGACGCGCTCGCGCAGTCGGTTGAACAGGCCTACGCCAAGGCGGAGAAAAAGCCCGAACTGCTGGTGGTGTCTTACCACGGAATGCCGCAGCGTTACCTGACGCAAGGCGACCCATATCACTGTCAGTGCCAGAAAACGACGCGACTGCTGCGCGAACGTTTGGGCTGGGACAAGGACGCGATTACCACCACGTTCCAATCGGTTTTCGGCCCAGAGGAATGGCTGAAACCCTATACGGTCAAAGAAGTCGCGCGGCTGGCCGAAACCGGCAAAAAGAATATCGCCGTCATCGCCCCAGCCTTTAGCGCCGATTGCATCGAAACGCTGGAAGAGATCAACGAGGAAATCTACGAAAGCTTTGAGCACGCAGGCGGCGAGAATTTCACCTATATTCCATGTCTGAACGACAGCGACGCGCATATCGCAGCCTTGTCGGACGTGATTGCAAGCAATCTGGCAGGATGGCTTTAACCGCTGGTCCCAAATAGAAAATGGCGGCGCAATACAGCACCGCCATTTTCATGTCTTCGGTGATACAGCGCGATGCGCCACATCAAAAAACCAGTGATTAGCTGACTACGGCTACGATGATAGCCAACAGCATCAGTGGAACAACCAAGCCAGAATTTGAGGACGAGGCTGCTTCTTCGATTACGATTTCGGGCTCGATATATGGCTCTGTCATGTTGCCTGCGGAAGCCGCGTTTGCGGCTGCGGCTGCGATCAGCGCGGCGATAGCTACTTTTTTCATTTGATCCTCCAGGAGATCGTGTCTGGCACAATTAGTTACGCACGGCGCACCAGATAGTGCCCCGTCAAGTGTCTCTAAGCAGGTTTGTCTAACAAAGGCAAACGCATCTGATCACAGGTAGAATGCACGCAAGAGCAGTATCGTCAAATTAGCAACACCTGAGTGCCCACTTTGGTCAAGCTGAACAGTTCGGCGATGTGCTCGTTATACAATCCAATGCATCCGTTTGACGATCTGCGTCCAATTTTACGCGTATCGTGCGTGCCGTGGATGCGATAATAGGTCCACGACAGATAAAGCGCGTGGGTGCCAAGCGGGTTGTCCGGGCCAGGACCAACGTAAGACGGCCATTCTGGGTTACGCTTCAACATATTCGGAGTCGGACGCCATTCCGGGCCAGTAACCTTTTGCACGATCTTGGTGCGACCGCGTTTGGTCAGGTCTTCGGTCAACGGTACGCTGGTTGGATAAAGCTTGTATGTCGTCTGGTCCGACGACCAGAAATGCAACGCGCGCGAAGTTGTATCAACCAAAACCGCACCGTTCCTGGTGGAATCGAAATACGGACGCCAATCAAGCGAACGAAAGCTGGAAATGTTCCGGCGTACAGATCCTGTGATCTCTTGCTCAATCTCGGTGCTATCACCGGTATTCTGCGCCAAAGCCGGTGCCGCGAGACCGCCCAAGGCTGCCGCGGTCGTTCCCAAAAAGACCCGGCGGTCCATTCCGTTCTTTATATCTTTGGTCATAGCGTACTCCACAATTCCGTCATCCTGCCCAAGCTCTATCATATGACCGGAAAGCCGCAGTCGCAATTCAAACAAGCGTTAGGTTGCCAGATCAGCAGGGATCGGTTTGAACAGTTTGTTTTCACAAGGTATGGCTGGGGGAATCCTAACGTGCGAGATCCGGTAATGATACGATCGTTAACCCTGCTAATTGCCAGCGTCTTTTTGCTGTCTGCCTGTGAACCGACACAACCGCAACTGGCCAGCGACGGCAAACCGTTGCAACGCATGTATCGTATTTCCAGCGGCGATGCGTCGCGCATCCAGTACCGGATGCTCGATTCGATCAACGCATTGCGCAAGGCCGCCGGTGTTTCGCAACTGACGCTGAACGCTCAACTGAACGCTGCCGCCGCGACTCACTCTCGTGATATGTCGGTCCAGAACCGGCCTTGGCATTTTGGCTCTGACGGGTCGTCGCCAATTCAACGGGTACAGCGGGCCGGTTATCCTTTGACGATGCTGGGCGAAAACATCTCAGAGACATTTGAGACAGAGCTAGAGACTTTGGCGGCGTGGATGGAAACCCCAGACACGCGTGATGTCATTCTGGACGCAGAGGGCCGCGATCTGGGTTTTAACTGGTTTCAGCAGCCGGGTGGCAAAATCTGGTGGACACTAATCGTCGGAGGTGGCGGCACAGCACCGCAGCAGCCGATTACCTCGCCAACGGCGATCACGGCACCGCCCGCCTAGGGAAAGATGTCGATGACGGTGCCATTGCGCACCATCGCGTAAATCTTTTCGATCTCTCGGTTAGACACCGAAATACATCCAGCCGTCCAATCGCTACCCCGCCTATTCTTTAGCGGGTTCACGTTGCCGTGGATGAAAATGTCTCCTCCCGGGCTTTTGCCTGCCTCGCGTGCGGCAGCGATATCGGTGGCATTCGGATAGGAAATGCCTAGTGAAAGATGGAAATTGCTGTTCGGATTGCGGCGATTGATCAGATACCGTCCCTCGGGCGTTCTGCCGTCGCCCTCAAAATTCTTGTCTCCACTTGGGGCAAAACCGAGATCAATTCTGTGTCGCGCCAGCACACGGCCATGATGATACAGAAACATCTTGCGTGATTCTTTGTAGACGACGACGCGCGTCACCTCGGGGCCGTGATAGCTGCGGAATTTGCTTTGCGAACACGAACTAAGCGTGAGGATCACCAAAAGCACTAGGAAAGGTCGGACAAGGGCCATCAAACGCGCCTGCTGATTGATTTTTTTACATCATACAACAATCCGTTGCGACGCGGAATAGATCTTGCGCAGGACGACATCACAGATGCGTCAAAGCCGGGTGAACTGCGCGGCAATCTCGACATGTGGCGACCAACGAAACTGATCAATCACGTCAATCCAATCCAGCGTGAACCCTGCATCCACCAAAATCTTGGCGTCCCGTGCGAATGTCACCGGATTGCAGGACACAAAACCGACGCGGGGCACCGTGGATTCAGCGATGGCCGTGGTCTGCGACTCGGCACCAGCCCGCGGCGGGTCCAAGACAACCGCATCATATTTTCGCAGGTCAATCGGCAGCAATGGCATGTGGAACAGATCCCGCGTTTCAGTCGTGATCTTTTTCAACCCGGTGCTTTTGCGCCAACCAGCATCAAGTGCAGTCAGCATCTCTGCCTCTGACTCCACCGCATGAACTTCGGCATTTCGTGCAAGCGGCAGTGCAAAGGTTCCGCAGCCGGAAAACAGATCGGCAATGCGCTTGGCCGTGCCAACAGCCTCCGCCATCGACTTTATCAGCCCCGCTTCACCCTCTTTGGTTGCCTGCAAAAACGCACCGGGCGGTGGCGTGACGGCGACGCCATCAATCAAATGCACCGGCGGATACTCCTGTGCCACGGTTTCATCATCCCAGGTCAGCCGAGCCAGACCAAACTGGGCGATTAACGCCGAAAGCTCTTGGCGCAGCTGCATGTCCAGTGGCTTGCCGCCGGTGACAGCAATATCCGTGCCCTTGTCAGCCACCGTGACCGACATCGAAATCTCGCCCTTGCGTGACGCGCCGATGATGGTCAGCCGCTGACAAGCCGGAACCAACGCCAGAATGCCGGGATGCAGAATTTGGCAATTGGGAACCTCTATCACCGTACCCGACGCGCGGGCGTGAAAGCCGACCAAGGCCCCTTTTTTGGTCCGCCTGCCCGAAAAACTCGCCCGACGGCGTGATTTTGGCGGCGAGGTTTTGACGCCCCGGATCGACGTCGTCAGCCCATGCGCGGTAAGCGCGGTTTCCACAACCTCGGCCTTCCACCCGGCAACAAAGGCGTCAGAGGCATGCTGTAGCGCGCAGCCCCCGCAGCTTTTGAAATGCGGACAAGGCGGGCGCACACGATCAACCGACGGCGTGATAATCCTCGGCGTGGCTATCCGACCATCGGCAATGTCACCCTCGACAACCTCGCCGGGCAAGGTCAGCGGCACAAAGATCGGCCCAGCCGCAATGCCGTCGCCGTGATGGCCCAACCGTTCAATCGTCACACTCATTCTGCCGCCTCTGCCAATCCGATGAATCCGCCTGATTGCCGATCCCAATAGCGCGCATAAAGCCCGCCTAACGCTAATAATTCCTTGTGTGAGCCTTGTTCCACAATGCGACCCTGATCAAGCACAACAATGCGATCCATTCGGGCAATCGTAGACAGGCGGTGCGCGATGGCCAGCACGGTCTTACCTTCCATCACCTCCTCTAACGCCTCCTGAATTTCCGCCTCAACCTCACTGTCCAGCGCGCTTGTCGCCTCATCCAAAACCAAGATCGGCGCGTCCTTCAGAATGGCCCGCGCCAGCGCGACCCGTTGCCGTTGTCCGCCACTTAACTTGACGCCACGCTCGCCAAGAAACGCGTCATAGCCGTTGCGGCCCCGAAAGTCCTGCAGGTCCAACGCGAATTCATGGGCGCGGGCGCGCTTTGCCGCCGCAATCATCTCATCTTCGGTGGCGTCAGGCCGTCCGTACAGAATATTCTCGCGCGCAGACCGGTTGAACATCGCAGTTTCCTGCGTGACCATGCCGATCTCGCGTCGCAGGCTTTCCTGCGTCACGTTGCGCAAATCCTGCCCGCCGATCTTCACCGCACCCTGTTCGGAATCATAAAGCCGCAGCAGCAACGCCACCAAGGTGGATTTCCCCGCCCCGGACGCGCCGACGATGCCCAGCTTTTCACCCGCATGTAGCGTCAGGTCGATATCCTGCACACCGCCAATTTCGCGGCCATAAGAAAAACTCACCTGATTGAATTCAACCACCGGCGGCCCGGTCAAATCAACCGCGTCAGGCTTGTCCGTCAGCGCATGCGGCGGAGTCAGGGTCTTCATCCCGTCTTCGATCTCGCCAATATTGGAATAAATCCCCATCAGCGAAAAACTGATCCAGCCGGTCATCTGCGCAATACGGATCGACACCGCGCCAGTGGCGGCGATATCCCCGGCAGTGGCCAGTCCCAGCGTCCAAAGCCACAGCACCATGCCGACCAAAAACACCGGCAGCAACCCCGCCAACACCATCAGACAGGACCGGAACCCGGTAGACACCCGCCCGAACCCAAAGGCGGCCTGCCGATAGGCCCGCATCTCACCCAGCGCGGCCTGATCTTCGTGATCTTGGTGGGCGAACAGCTTGACCGTTTTGATATTCGTGATCGTATCAACGACCTGCCCCGACACCATCGCACGTGATGCGGCGCGCGCGGCGGATCTCACCCGAATACGCGGCAGGAAAAACCGGATCAGGCTAAGATAAATCACCACCCAAACGGTCAGCAACAAAGCGGCGTAAATATCAATCGACAGCAAAAGAACGACAGACCCCACAAGTGAGGCTATGCCAAACATCAGCGCCGAGATTGTATCGACAACCGATTCCGACAAGGCCCGCGACGTCTGCATCTGTTTTTGCGCAATACGCCCGGCAAAGTCGTTGTCAAAGAACGTCACCGCCTGCCCCAACGTCCAACGATGCAGGCGCGACAGCACAAGGTTGAACACATTCGGCCCAATCGAAAGCGCCTGGAACGCCGCCGATATGCCAAAAGTTGCGGGGCGTAGAATGACCAGAAACGCCGTCAGCCCGATCAGCAGCCACATGTTATCGGCAAAGAACGCACCGGATTCACTGACCAAGGCGGCGTCGATCACCATGCCAAGGAACAGCGCGGTCAGAACCTCGAACAATCCCGCTAACATCGACGCGACAGATGCCATGGCGATCGTGCCCCAAGCCCCTTCCAGCGCCCACCGGATGAACGCCGCCAATGTGCGTGGCGGCTGAGCCTCCGCCGGGCGCTCTGGGTCGATGCGGTTCGAAAACCAGTTTGCCAGATGTTGCACGATCATTCCGGCTCCTCTTCGGTTCCGATGAAACCACCCGATTGCCGGTTCCAGAAAGACGCATATAGGCCATTTTGCGCCAAGAGCTGCGCATGGCTGCCGTCTTCGATGATATGCCCGTCGTCCAACACCAAAATGCGATCAAGCTGGGCAATCGTCGACAGTCGGTGCGCGATGGCGATCACAGTCTTGCCCTGCATCATATGCGACAACGTCGTTTGAATCGCGGCCTCGACCTCACTGTCCAACGCGCTCGTTGCTTCATCCAGCAGCAGGATCGGCGCGTCTTTCAGAACTACGCGCGCCAAGGCCACGCGCTGACGCTGACCCCCGCTAAGTTTTACGCCGCGTTCGCCAACCTGTGCCTCATATCCCTGCCGCCCCTCCGGGTCTTGCAGATCAAGAATGAACTCATGCGCCTCGGCCTGCTTTGCGGCTTTGATAACATCAGCCTCTGACGCATCGGGTCGCCCATAGCGAATGTTGTCGGTGACCGACCGGTGCAGCAACGAGCTATCCTGCTGCACCATGCCAATGACAGACCGCAGACTGTTCTGCGTCACTTTCGAGATGTCCTGCCCATCAATCAGGATGCGCCCGGCCTCGGCTTCATAAAACCGCAACAACAGCTTGACCAAGGTGGATTTCCCCGCGCCGGATTTGCCCACCAACCCGATCTTTTCGCCCGGTTGAATCGTCAGCGAAACAGAGTCTATGCCGCCCGAACCACGACCATAATGATGCGACAGGCTGTCGATCTCTATCTTTCCTGCACTGATCGCCAGAGGCTTAGCATTCGGAGCATCAACCAACGCGATCGGCTGCGCAATCGTCTGCATCCCCTCGGCCACAACCCCAAGCGACCGGAAGAATGTCGAGACCGCCCACATGATCCAGCCAGTCATCGCGTTCAGCCGCAGCGTCAACGCGGTAGCTGCGGCAACGACACCAACCGACGCAGTCCCATCCATCCACAACCAAATCGCCCAACCCACGACGCCAACAATCAGCAGCCCGTTCAAGGTGACCAACGCAATGTCCATGGTCGTATAAATGCGCATTTCTTTCGAAAACGTCCGCCGCGTATGCTCAATCGCCTCTTTCGCGTAGGCAAGCTCGTGATCGTCGTGCGAGAACATCTTGACCGAATGAATGTTCGTATAGCTGTCAACAACGCGCCCGGTGACCTGACTGCGCGCATCCGATGCCGCCTGCGACGCCGGGCCAACCCGCACCATCGTCCAGCGCAACAGCACCATATAAAGCCCCAGCCAAACCAGCAGCGGGATCAACAAACGCAAATCCGCATTCCACAGCAGGACCGCCGCGCCAACAATATAGGCGATGGAAAAGGTGATCGCGTCGAACACCTGAAAGATCGCGTCGCCGGCGGCTGGCGGAGTCTGCATGATCCGGTTGGCAATGCGCCCGGCAAAGTCATTCTCAAACCAGCCGACAGACTGCCGCAACACCTGCGCATGCGACCGCCAGCGGATCAGCGTACCGAAATTGGGCAGGATCGCGTTGTTCAGTAACATCACGTCCAGCATCTGAATAATTGGACGAATCAACAGGATGAATACGGCGGCCAGGATCAGCTCTGTCCCATAGGTCTGCCAAACCAACTGCGGCTCGCCCGCATTCAACACGTCGACCACGCGGCCCATATAGTAGATCAGCCCAACCTCGACTGCCGCCACGATGATCGACAGCAGCGTCGCATAGACGAACAGGCGCTTAAACGGCTGCGAATATTCCCACAGAAACGCAAACAGCTTGCGCGGCGGCGCATCTGTTTCCGCATAGGGCGTATACGGATCGACAAGGTTTTCGAAAAAGCGGAACACGCGCGGGGAGCCAATGCAAATGGGGGTAAGAGCAGCCAGCATATCGCGCCCTCGCCCGGCTTAAAAGGCCAAGCAGGTGTCAGCTCGCCCGGTCCAGCAGTTCCTGACGCGACAAGGCAAAGCCAGAGGCGATCCAATACGTCTCTAACTCTCGCAATTTCGCCCCAAGCTCCGGGCCTTGAACTCGATCAATTAGATCGCGCGCGGTGACTGGAAATTTTGCGTCCGCTCCTTTTTCCAGTTCGATCATAAGGTCATCCGGTAAGGGCGATTCCAACAACGCGGCCCGCACGATCGCGGCGTCCAGTGCGATCTGACGGCTGTAACGATAGGCGGCCTCGGCACTGCCCATTCCGTCCAGCGCGGCGGTCCGAATATCGTTCAAATTGCGTGACATCGCTTTGGACAGGCGCATTCGGTCCGCCACATCGTCACCACCCAGCGACGCAAGCCTCCGCACCGCGCTTGGCAGCTCGCCCATGGTTTCCTCCAGATGGATGACAATCGGCAACGCCTTGGCATCTGCACCCGGAAGCACATGCATCAGACACCCGGTCGAAACCATACTGGCCACAGACGGCGCAGGGTTCGCGGCAGACAACAGCTTTGTCAGCTCAGCCCCGACACGTTCCTTTGAAAGCGTCTCTAACCCGCTCGAATTTGCCGCACAGGCGGCCAGCCCTTCGGGATCAAGACCGCCATTCTGGTTGCCATACCAGGCATGAAACCGAAAGAACCTCAGGATGCGCAGATAGTCCTCACGAATGCGCGCATCCGCGTCTTCGATAAACCGCACCCGCCCTGCCTTCAGATCATCGATACCGCCAAGCGGGTCAACCAGCGTTCCGTCAGGCTCTGCATATAACGCATTCATCGTGAAATCGCGCCGCCGCGCGTCCTCATCCACACGGTCTGTATAGGCGACAACGGCGTGGCGTCCGGTCGTTTCGACGTCGCGCCGAAAGGTCGTGATTTCATGCGGAATGTGACCTGCGACTATCGTAACCGTCCCATGATCAATGCCTGTTGGAATAGCCTTCATTCCGGCCGCCCGCGCCAGCTCCATCACGCGGTCTGGCAGCGCATCAGTCGACAGGTCAATGTCGTTGACATCAGTGCCTAACAAAGCGTTTCGCACACATCCGCCGACAAAAAGCCCCCGGTGACCGGCCTGTGTCAGAACCTTACAAACCGCCTGCGTATGCAGATTTGTCAGCCAATCACCCGTAACCTGCATCACTCCAACCGATCTGCCAACCCGCGCAGAATACGCGCAGTGGCCCCCCAGATGTAATAAGGCCCAAACGGAACGGTATAGTACCGCCGTCTCTGCCCACGCCAGCGGCGGGATTGGATGCTGAACCGCGTAGGGTCAGTGACGTGAGCAAACGGAACAGAAAAGACTTCATCCACTTCGCCCGGCTCTGGAATCACCGCAAAGTCGTCCCTAATGCGCCCCAAAACCGGCGTGACAACAAAACCTGTAACGGTTTCATGCACCGGCAACGTTCCCAAAACCTCTACATTGTTGCGCGGCAGACCGATCTCTTCGTCGGCCTCTCGCAAGGCTGCCGCAACAACATCGGCATCCCCCTCATCAACCTTGCCACCCGGAAAGGCGATCTGACCGGGGTGATGTTTCAGGGCAGACGACCGTTTTGTCAGGATTACATGCAGGTCGCCCCCGACCTTCTGCAACGGAACCAATACCCCGGCACTGCGCAGTTTTCGCTCCTCTGGCAGCACAACGTCAGGGTTCAGGTCAAAATCAGACGACGCGCCGCTGGTTTTGCCCAGCGCCGTGACGATCTGATCAAACGGGTTACTCACCATTGCTTTCGGTGCCTTCAGCCTCAAACCCCAACGTCTTGGGGTCGAAGACGTAATGCGCGCCACAAAACTGGCAATCCGCCGTCACGGTGCCCTCGTCGGTGGTCATGTGGCCGATGTCCTTGGCCGAATAGATCGACAGGCTTTGCCGCACCTTATCCGCGGAACACGTGCAACCGAACGTCATCGGTTGCGCATCAAACACACGCGGAGAATCCTCATGAAATAGCCGGACCAGCAAATCGGTCGGCTGCACCGTTGGGCCAATAAGTTCCAGGTCTTGAACCGTATCCAAATGGGAATTCACCCGAACCCAGTTTTCCCCGGCATCATCGTCCAGCAGATCATTCGCCGACAACAGCCCATCATCGGCATTGCCGTCGTTCTTTGCAAAAGGCGACGCCTTGGGCATGTGCTGAATCATCACACCACCGGCGCGCCAGCTTTCGGCCTTGTCAAAGCTTAGCGCAAATCGGGTTGGCAATTGTTCTGACTGGGCAAAATAGGTCTCGGCGCAGGCGGCAAGCGACCCACCGGCCAACGGCGTGATACCCTGATAGGGAACCGTGCCTTTGCCCTGGTCGATCAGCACCGCGAAATAGCCTTGGCCGATTTGGTCAAAACCTTTGGCATTCAGGTCGATCTTGTCCGCGTGATAGCTGGCATAGGCGCGGATGCGCGCAGGCTCGCCCTCTTTGGTCGGGCCATAATAATCGGTCGCAATCAACGGCACAGCACCGCCTGTGCCGCGCACCTGCAGCGACAGCTTCCACCGCAGCTTGATGGTTTGGCCGATCAGGGCGGTCAGCAGACACATCTCTGCAACCAGGCCTTCGATCACGGGCGGATAATCATGTTGCGCAAGCACCTGATCCAACACACCGTCCAGCCGCACCACACGGCCACGAATGTCGGATTGGTCAAGCTGGAACGGCAGAACTGTGTCGTCCCAGGCGATTTTCGAACCAAGTGTCATAGAGTTCCTTAAAACGGGTTTCAGTTGGCATACCGCGTCCATATAGTCGTCGCAACGGGCAGTAGAAGGCAAAGCAGCCATGATAAAACGGTATGGCGAGCCAGTGCAGGCAAATATGCGGTATCGGCTTAGGCCGGGCGTCTATGCGATTCTGGCCTTGGGTGACAGCGTACTTCTGACACATCAGGCAGAACCGAGCCCCGAATTTCAACTGCCTGGCGGTGGTATCGACCCCGGCGAAGGTCCGATTACTGCGCTGCACCGCGAAACGTTCGAGGAAACCGGCTGGCGTATTTCAATGCCGCGTCGATTGGGGGCCTATCGTCGGTTCACCTATATGCCGGAATATGACATGTGGGCCGAAAAGATCTGCCACATCTACACCGCCCGCCCAATCCGGCGGCATGGGCCACCCACGGAGCCGGGACACACGGCGGTTTGGATGCCAATAGAGACCGCTATCGAGCAGCTTGCAAACGACGGCGACAGCGCTTTTTTACAGCGTTTCGGCTAATTCAAAGGCCCCGGCCGCTGAACTCCAGCAAGGCACCAGATACGTCATCACCAAAATCGCGGTCTCCGGCATATTCGGTCAAATCCCATATCATCGCCTCCAAGAACTGCTGGCCTGACAGTTTGGCGTTCTTTCTAAGTATGTCCTCTAGGCCGTCCTCATCCAGCATTTCTCCGGTCGAGTTTTCACATTCCGTGATACCATCCGAACACAGGAAAAGCCGGTCGCCGGGTTCCAAACGCACCTCAAAGTTCGTGTAGCGCGCGTCATCCAGCAATCCAACTGGCAGCCCGCCAGAGCCGCGAAGCTCTATCTTTCCATTGGTCCGTTGCACTGCCGGATGAGGATGCCCGGCCTGGGTCATCGTGACCTTGCCGGTTTTCAGATCCACATGCGCAAGCAGTATCGTCAGATAATGCTCTGTCTCCATCTCATTCAGGATCAGGTTGTTCAGCGTTTCGACCACTTTGGCAGGCGATCGCATCGCCAGCGTACCATCTTCAAGCGTGGTAATGGCGATATTCTGCTTTGGCGAGTTACCGGAAAAGTATGCTGCGACCCGGGCGGTCATCAAGGCGGACGCAATGCCATGCCCGGATACGTCGATGGAATAAACACCAATCTGAGTTTCATTGACCGGAAACACACCCACCAGATCACCGCCCACATGGCCAGCCGGATGCAACATCAGTGAGACATCGGCACCGTCAAACTGGTTGAACCGATCGCGGACCAGAGATTGTTGTAGTTTACGTGCCTCTACGAGGTCCCGGTCAATCGCGTCATAGAGCACCTGCATTTCGGCCAAAGTACTACTGACCAGCCGGTTCTTTTCAGTAAGCTCCTGCTCCATCTTCAGGATACGTTCCCCGGCGCGAATGCGCGCCCGAAGTTCCGGCGCGTTGACGGGCTTGGTCAGAAAATCATCGGCACCAACATCCAGTCCGCGCGCGACCTCTCCCTTTTCACTTTTTGAGGTCAACAGAATGAAATACCCGTACCTGTCACCGCGTAACTCTCGATACCGTTGGCAGAATTCGAGCCCGCCCATACCGGGCATCATCCAGTCACTGATGATCAGATCTGGATTATCGAATTTACAGATCGACAACGCCTCTTCACCAGAGTCTGCCTCAACAACACGATAGTTCCATTTGTTCAGAAAAGAGCTTAGCAACTTGCGTTGCGCACGGCTGTCGTCCACAATAAGTACCGTTTGCCGGGTTTCCCCAGAGGTATCGTGTTTATCGATCTTTTGTGCACTAATCTGCAAAATTCACCTGTTGGCCTTAACGCCGCCCTTCCACTTCCTCTGTGCGCCACTTCGATTAACAGCCTCCTAAACCTAAATATTTAAAGGTTTTCCATAGTTGAATAACGTGCTGTTAAGTGTCTGCAGTTAAAACCTAAATTTTATAACTATAGCTGCGGAATGTCTGATGATTGACTGGAACAGAGTGACCGAATTACGCGAAGAAATCGGCGCAGAAGATTTCCGAGAAGTCGTGGATATGTTTCTGGAGGAGGTCGATGAAATCATCGAACGCCTTTCCAAGACTCCCAACCCGGCCCAGTACGAACAAGATCTGCATTTCCTG
>Ga0315339_1001490_pt1 | contig 20575 bp, 9 predicted proteins | sample ASW17metaG_FD_204514 | JGI IMG/M metagenome (GOLD analysis project Ga0315339, IMG submission 204514) | Ammonia-oxidizing marine archaeal communities from Pacific Ocean, United States - ASW #17 | ecosystem: Environmental > Aquatic > Marine > Oceanic | place: USA: California | collected 2016-12-05
GCTCTTTGAGTTGTTGCGCCTCTTGTTTGTCGTGCGCGATAAGCTCGTCGAAACAAATGGACTCGGGGATCATAAATCGATCGGGGTGCACTTCTATGTAACGGTCGATTTCCGCTTCGCTGACGGCCACCTTATCGCCGACTTGCCGCTGGTAGATGGCCTTTACCAATAATTCCTCGGCGGCGCCGGCTAACCATCTGGCGGCCTTCGGTTGCTGGTGGTACTCGGCTTTCTGTGCGGCCTCTGCGAGCATCAGTTCGGGCAGAATCGTGCGGCGGGCGAAGGCTGCAATGGCGCCGCTGTCTTGCAGAGCTGCGGGATTGGTGACCTGGTGCTTTTTCACTACTTCGAGATACTCATCGACGGGGACTTGGCCGCCGTCATAAGTGAATAGCGCTGCATTTGCGGCGAGGTGCTGGCGATCGGCCTTGGTCTGGGCCTTGGCCAGCGATCTGACATTGGCCAGACCCTGTGCGGTCAACTGCCAGTTCAGTTCGTAGGCGAACAGTTCTACTTGCTGCTGTTCTATTTCCCTCTTTTTTGTTTTGACCAGGCCTTTGGCGAGAAATTCGCGTTGGCTGCTCATCTCGGCCTGGCGTTCGTCGATAAAACGCACTAAGTGAAAACGCGGACCAATGGGCAAGGGAGCGGAAATGGCATTGCTCTGCTGATCGTCGAATACTTGGTTGGGGATCCCCATGCTGCGGGCCATGGAGCGATTCATATACCCCAGTTTACCGCCTCTTTCTGCAACGCGCGGGTCCAACGTATGTTGCGCGGCCATTTCCGCGAACGAGGCGCCGGCGACTAGCTGTTGACGAATCTTTTGCGCTTCGGCCTCGGTCCTCACCATGATAGCGGTTACTTGGCGTTCGCGATCTAGACCTTGCTCATAAAAAAAACGTTCGATATCGGCGTCGTCGATCTGTGCGCGGGGGTGCAGATCGTGTTGGCGGTATAGGTTGGCGAGATATTCGCGCCGCTGGAGCAGGCCCTTAACCCGTATCGCCGGCTCTTCTGCAAGGTCCATGTCGCGCGCGGCGCGCAACATCAACTGGCGGTCGATCAGGGTTTGCAGATAGTCCTGCCGCGCGGCTTGGCCTTGCTTGGCCGGACGCAATCCAGGAAGGACATCTAACGCAAAACGACGCAATTGCTCGCCGGTGATCTGCACGTCGCCTACTTGAGCGACCGGTTCCTGCGTTGCTTGTTGCTCCCGGTTTTGACCGCATGCAGCCATTAGGCCCAATACTGCCCATATAGCTACATACCGCCCTATATCACTATGGTGTTTTCGCTGCAAAACCTGCTCCCTGGGGTTTTCCGCTTGGGTTTTGATGACTACATTGCGCACGGGCTCCCTAGCCCGATATAAGGCTAAAGATACATAAAGATTAGACTCGCTCAAGGAAATTCGCCCTTATGGGGTTTATGGCACGCTTGTTGGCTGTCATACCGTATCACCTGTATATCGCTCTGCTCGGGCTGGTATGTTATGCCAATACTTTGGGCAATGGTTTTGTATTTGATGACTCAGCCTATCTGACCAGTGCGCTGGTGAGGAATCCGGCCATCGGCGATTTATTGCTGACCAACTGGCTGGGCTTGGATATCTACCGGCCCCTCACTTTGCTTTCGTTGGGCCTTGATTTCTCCCTCTACCAGGAAACTCCACTAGGCTACCATCTGAGTAACCTCGTTTTGCACTTGATCAATGGCGTGCTGCTTTATATGCTCGCCAGAGATCTTCTCGGCGAGGACCACGCGGCGTTGTGGGCTGCTTTATTGTATGTGAGCCATCCGATCCAGACCGAGGTAGTGGCCTGGGTTTCGGCTCGTGGCGATCTGCTGGCGACCTTGTTTTTCCTCGGTGCTTTTTTAGCCCATCGGCGCGACTTGTGGCGCTGGCGTATCGCAGCTTGGATCTTGTACGGTGCCGCCGTTTTCTCTAAGGAAACGGCCGTGGTCTTGCCGGGGGTGCTTTTTTTGCAGACCTGGTGTCTGGATCGATCTGAGGATAGTCGAACCGTCTTTTTATGGACCTGGATCAAGCGCAATTACGGATATGGCGTGGTTTTACTCGCTGCGCTGGTTTTGCGTTGGCTCGCCTTGGCGGACTCGTCGGCTCCCACCGGACCGGGTTCGACGAATTTCCTTGCTGACCTCGAATCCTGGCAACGTGTCGGCACGATTGTGGCTATCTTGCCGCGGTATCTTCTGTTGCTCGTCGTGCCGCGGCACCTATCGGCTGATTATTCCTATGCGTCGATTCCTCCCATTACCTCATTAGTGGACCCGTGGTTTGCATTCGGTGTGCTCAGCATCGCAGTATTCGTTATCCTGTCGCGGTATACGAGGTCGCGCTTTTTCTACTTTATCGGCCTGTTTTTCTGGATATGCTTGTTGCCGGTGAGTAACCTATTTTTTTTGGCGCCCAGCGGTATGGCCGAGCGCTATTTACATCTGGCGATGATTCCGGTATCGCTGATGGCGGGGTGGGGTGGATGGCAAGGCGCCAAATGGGCGACGCGGCGTGGTGCTTGGGCTGCGATATTATGCCTTGTCTTAATGTTTGCCGTCGGCACCGTCTCTCGCAATCGCGATTGGCATAGCGATGTTAGCTTGTTCTCGGCGGTGTTGCGGCACTATCCCGAAAACGCTCGCGCCCACGACAATCTAGGTTTTGCCTATTACCAACAAGGGCAATACGCACAAGCTATACACCATTATCAAAAGGCCGTCGTTATCCAGCCGACGCGTTTACGGGCGCTCTTTAATCTCGGGTTGTTGTATAGCCAGTCGCGGCGCTATGATGAGGCGGTCACTTTGTTCAAAACGGCACTGAGCGTATATCCAAACCATGTTGAATCTCACTTTAATCTAGGGCTGACCTATCAGAAGACCAGACGTTACGAACAGGCAATAGGGCATTATCGATCGGTGCTCAGTTTGCAACCAGGCCATCTTAAAGTCTACTACAATCTCGGCCGAGCGTATGAACGCGTCAATCGCCCTGAGGCGGCCATTGCGCAATACACCGCGCTTATAGGCTTAGATGGCAATGCGTCAAAGGCTTATTACCGTTTGGGCGAGGTGTATTATGCTCAACAGCGTTATCAAGAGATGGCCAGCGCTTGGACGACTTTGCTGCGTTTGCAGCCGAACCATCGGGAAGGTGAGCGCATTCGTCGATTATTACAACAGATTAACCGGTAAAATTTCGTCATAGGTGGCAATTATTACATTTCAGTGTGTAATGCTATGGGCGTCAATTATTATTATATTTTTGACAATTTTAACTAATTGATTATTATCGCCTTATATATTTGTCAAAAAAAACAGATCGAACAGGCTCATGAAAGAAAAAAATGCTTGATTTTTATTTTTATTTTTATTTTGTTTGGTGCCGGTGTTAATTGTCAATTTCGAATGAAAAGATAGCAGGCTACATGTTTTAGTCTGCGATAGTCGTTTTCGTGCACTTCTCGTTCGTGTTTTTCACATTATCTCTCAATAGGAGATCGTAGAAGATGCGTAAAATAGTTTTAAGTGCTGTGCTTACCATGGCCATGGCCTTACCGGCCTTGGCCCACTTTCCTCCGGGAGAGTTCCTTTTTGCCGTGCAGTTTCCCGATGCCAATATTCCGGTCATCGACGGCAATCACGCTGATTGGGGCGTCGTTCCGCAGGTGCCTTATGAAATCGGCAATGATCGCTACTCCGATTCCGTCTACAGCAAATTGCGTGGCGAGATTGACGTCAGCGATCTGAGTGTGCGTCAGGTTGTCGGTTGGAACGACGACACCAACCTCATTTATCTGATGGCTGAGGTATTCGACAACGTTCATAGTCGCGATGCCGAAACACCCAATGCCTGGTGGGCCGATGATGCCTGGGAAATTTATATTTCCCCGTCGCATCCGGAGATCGAAGGCGGCGGTGGTTATGCGCCGGGCCAAGAAGGTATCGTCAAAATCGGTTATAACTTCTCGATGCCGCCGACCGCTGGCGCATGGGGTGGTTTCAACCCTCCCTTTGATTGGGTCACAGACCCGGCTAATAACGACGCGTGGAGCATGGCCTATACCTTCTCTGGCGAAGAGTTCGGCGAGAGCACCTATTTTTACGAAGCGTGGATCCGTCCCTTCGATTTTATCCCCGATGACGGCGATCGGGCCGCGGCCGAAGAGACTGACTTAGAAGAAGGCCAGGTCATCGCCATTAGCTGGACCTTCGGCGATTTCGATACGCCCGGTGGTGCTGCCCTCGAAGACTACCAGGGTTTCTGGTCGGTTTCGCCGAATGGCTGCTGCCGTGCGGACAACGATATGGTCATGAGCGAATTAGACGATTCAATCGCTTGGGGTGACCAGGCCACGGCTGTAGAGTCGAATAGCTGGGCCCGCATTAAGACCGAGTTTAAATACTAAAATTGCTGGCTAACGCGGTCTTTGGTTGCTGACCGGGATTGCTTGCTGGATATTCGGTTAAGAGGCGATGGGCGCACCAGCCCATCGCCTCATTTTTGTATAGGGAGGGAGTCCGGTTATGCGAACGGCTTTATTCGCTCTGTCTTTGCTTTGGCTTTTGGCTAGCGCGGTCAGCGCCCAAGATTACGGTAACCGGCTTGGCGTCCAGCGGGGCGGCAGGACTACATTCGAGCCCCAAGGGGCGGGCGTTCTTTTTGATGCGATCGATCCGGCGGTAAAAAAGTGGTATATCCCGCAGGAACTCTTCAACGAGTACCGCTGGCGGCAATGGGAATACTCGAATTACGCTCGCAGTTCTTATCAGCGCTATGTCGATACGGCGTTGGAAGGTAGTTATTTCTACGACTTCTTCGGTAATTTTGTCAATCGCGGTTGGCTGATCTTCAACAACAGTCAGAGTCAGCCACTGCAGCGCGGCAATGAGTTGTTCAAGGACAGCCGTTTCAACAACTGGTTTAACAGCCTATTAGTGGCCTCCGACTCGGTCGGTGAATACTACTACGCCCTGACCATCGGCAATGGCCTGCGCACGACCCTGACGCCGATGACGTTCTCCAAACCGGATTTTGACGGGGTCCAGTTCGACCTGGCCACCGATAAATACATGCTCACATTCCTGTATTCGCGTTTGAGCGAGTCGGGAGGCGACCAGACCAACCGCGAGGGTATCAACCGGACCAACAATACTACCCTGATGGGTGGCCGCAGCACGATCCAGGTCGGTGATTTCACCACCCTGGGGTTCAATTTCGTCAACTCCCACCAGTCGAACACCCTCACTGACGGTTTTGGCGGCAATCCGCTTTCGGGCGAGTTGACCGTGGACCAAAAAAACGAAGCTGTATCCTGGATCGAGCTTTTGCTCAGCGACGACTCACCGGGCGACGGCGAGGGCGGTGCGGCATTTTTTCCGGCCGGTTCGGATATCATCATCACCTACCTCGACGGTAGCGTCGACCGCGGCAAGGAGATCGGTTTCGAACCGGTTATCGAAGGCGGTTTTCCGCAGGAAGGTTTTATCTCGGCCGATGGCAACGAGCAGATCCGCTTGCGCTACGACTTTAACAGCGCCGATTTCTTGCTGGTCGCTTCGCAGGACAAATCGCAGATCCGCAAAGTCGAATTTGATCTGGTGCTCGGCAACGATTATAAAGTGCAGTCGACTTCCAACCGTCAGACCGGGCGCAACAACGACCCGATTTTCCTGTTGGTCACCCGAGCCGAGGGCAATGTCAAGGACAATACCAACTTGAACGTCGTCTCCTTCGAATATGGACTACCAACAGCGACGCAAATTTTTGGATTTACGCTTGCATTGGAGGACGTCAAGGGATTCCATTTATATGGCGAGTGGGACAATAGCCGCAATTACCGCAAATACCCCTATCCCAGCACCGACCAGGGCAATACCGACCACAGCACCTCGTCGGGTATATCGGCCAAACCATCGTCCGACGCCTGGATGCTCAACCTGTGGAAACGCGCCGACCCCTATTTCTTTTTCGGGGAGGCGTTCTATATGGACCCCGACTATGCGACGTCGACCTATGTCAGCGAGCAAGACGGCTTTATCGACTACAACTCGGGTTATTACGAAGACCATAATCCGGGTAGCAATGAGCGTTTCATGGTCGAATTCGTCGAAGACAACGACGACCAAGACCGGATTCCCGATTGGGGCCGTAACGACGCGCTGTCCGTCGATCGGGCGGTCTTCCCGGGATGGGACGAGAACAACGATTTCATCCCGGACTTCAACCAGAACGATAACGGCAGCGTCATCAATATTATCCCCGATTACGAGGAACCCTTTCTGCGCCAGCACGTCGACCGGCCGGAGTTCCTCTACGGCATAGACGCCAATAACAACGGCTGGGTGGATCGCTTCGAAAACGACAACCAACCGGACTTTCCCTACAAACGTGACCGCCAGGGATTCAATATCTACGGGGGTACGAATATGACCCCGGAAATCCGCCTGACTGTCGGCCATACTCGCGAGGACCGGATCACATCGAACCAGCGCAACAACGCAACCTACGGCCTAGTCACCGTCGACGCTGACCACCCAACCTGGGGCCGACTCAAGGTCCTGGAGGTGCTCAAGAGCGTCAAGGACAATATTCCCGACGACCTGCTGCAGTGGGACAGCAGCAATACGTTGCGCGACTCGCGCAATGTCGAGGTCATCGACCCACTTTTGGGGCGCGACGCCCTCTATAATTCGTTTTATATCGGCCATACCTATTCGCCGCTCGAAGCCTTGACCATCAAGAATTCGCTTAAATACGATTTGTGGAACCAGCGTCTCGATAGCGCCGAACGTGCCGAATTCGGTTTTGGCGAGGAAGAATTTTTCTTCGGCATCCTCAACAAGGCCGATTATCTAATTGAGTTGTCCAAGATACGCGTATTGCCGCGTTGGAAAAGCGAATACCGCCGTCAGACCTACGATCTGTTCAGCGGCGACAATCGCGAAGAATTGACCGAGATTTTCGGCACTATTATCGAGCGGCCGATGTTGCGTCGGACCACGGTATCGGCTGGTATCGAATATGTGCTGTTCAAGGATTTGAACGACAAGATCAACAACTTCCAGTCTTTTATCACCGCCACCCAGATCACCAATGTGGCCGAATACCAGGGTTATGTTTTGACGACCCAGGTCGGCTTGAAATTTGACGCGCGCGATTTTAAGGACCCGGACATCAAAACGCGCACCGTGACCGAAGGATTTATCACTGTCTACGCCGGGCTGGGCAACTGATTTGCGTCGATGGGCCAGATAACGAGACTCGCGTCGGTCTGGGCCGCTGCCTTTGCGGTGCGCCTGCTCTATGTCGTCCAAAGCCAGCAGAGTCCCTTCTACGATTTCCCTCTAGTTGACGCCAAGACTTATGTGCAGGCGGCTACGGCGATGGCCCTAGGCGATTGGGTGGGGAATAGCCAGCCCTTCTGGCAACCGCCGCTCTATCCGCATTTCCTCGGTGTACTCTTTGCCCTTTTTGAACCTGATTTTACTTTGCCGCGCCTAGTGCAGGCGGCTTTAGGAGCGACGATATGTCTGCTGGTCTACTGGCTCGGTCGGCGGGTTTTTTCTTCTGAGGTTGCCTGGTGTGCGGCTGGCCTGGCTATCTTTTATGGGCCCTTTGTTTTTTTTGAAGGCGAATTCCTGCCCCCCGTCCTGGCGATCCTATTAAATCTTAGTGCGTTGCTGGCGCTTTTGTGGGCCGTCGAGGGACAAATCCGGCGGTTGCTATTGCCAGGACTGCTCTTTGGGCTTTCGGCTTTGTGCATCGCCAATATTTTGTTGTTCACGCCTGTGGCTGCCGGTTGGCTTTTTTATCTATGCAGGGACTTGCCTGTGCGCCAGCGGTTGCTACGTCCGGCGGTGTTGCTGTTGGGCGTGGTCTTGGCTGTCGCGCCAGTTAGCCTGCGCAATTATATGGTGGGCGACGACCTGATACTGATTTCGTCGAATGCCGGTCTCAACTTTTACATCGGCAACAACGCCCAGTACCACGAGACCGTAGCTATCCAGCCGGGGCCGGCCTGGCTGGATCTAACCAATCGTCCGCGCGTCGAGGCCGGCGTGCAGAAACCTTCGGCGCAATCCCACTTTTTCTTCGCGCAATCCTGGGACTTTTTTCGCAACCAGCCCGCGGCCTTTCTGAAATTACAGTTCTACAAGTTGTATTTATTCTGGAACGGCGATGAGATCGGCCGCAACCAGGGACTCTATTTCGCTCGCCAGTATTCTTCCTTATTGCAGATCTTGTTATGGAAGTACGGCCTGGCCTTCCCCTTTGGCCTATTGGCGCCCTTGGCGTTGATGGGTATCGCTCTTGGCTGGCGTCGTGGTATACTGCATCGCCCTGGGTTCTTGCTTCTGGGGTTGTTCACGGCAACTTATATGCTGTCTGTAGTCGCTTTTTTTATTAGCGCTAGATATCGTTTGCCGGTGATTCCGCCGCTCTTACTCTTCGCCTCTTATGGTGGATGGGAACTCTACGAGGTGTGGCGGCAAAGGGCCTATACAGGCTTGCTTACGGGGTGCGGTGTAGCAGTGGCTTTACTCGTGGTCTGCAATTGGGGGGTGGGGGCGATGGATATGGATGGCGATGCACAGACTCACTATCGATTGGGGTATGTCTACGAAAAAAAAGGGCTGCCAATTAACGCGATTGTCGCTTACCATAAAGCCTTGGAACTGAACCCCGATATCAAGTGGGCTCGTTTTAACCTGGCATCGCAATATGCCCGGCGCGGTGAGTATGGCCGGGCAATTGCCGTCTACCGCGATTTTATTCGGCGTTTTCCCGATGTCGAAAGAGCGCGCTTAGCTTTAGGCAATGTTTATCTGCAGACCCGGCGTTTTCCGGAAGCGATCGACGAATACCGTCGCTTGCTCGCCGCACCCGGCGCGGATACGGCCGATATACAGGGTCGTTTAGGGTACGCTTATACCCAGGCGGGACGATTAGAAGAGGCGGTAGAGGCCTATGGCGCGCTGATCGCGGTAAAACCCGATTCGCTACAGGCGCGGTTTCAGTGGGGGCAGTTGCATGAAACGTTAGAACATCCGGATATCGCTCGTAGCGAATACGAGAAGATTCTGGCTGCGGATCCGAGCCGGACTGCAGTGCGCCATCGGTTAGCGCGGTTACTTTTTTTCGCCGATGAGCCACAAAAGGCACGCACACATTTGGAACAGGCCATCGCCTTGAACCCGCAGGCTGTTGATGCCCGTTTGTTGCTGGCGACCCAGTATATAGTTGAACGCCGCGCAGCCGATGCGATGGAGCAGGTGCAGGCAATCCTGGCGATGCAACCGGCGCATCAACAGGCCAATCGCCTGGTCGGCCATTTGTATATGGCGATAGGAGATACGATCAAAGGCGTTGAATACCTGGACCGCTTTACGGAGTATTACAGGGAAGGGCGTTCAGCTGAGCTTTTCAAGCAACTCAAAAAGCAGTGGGACGATAAGCTGCAAGGGCCGTAGCACTGAGACCCCGCTCAGTAGGCGACGCCGACAGTGCGGGCGCGCCGAGTCTGGCGCGCGTCCCCATCGACGCTCAGGGTGACCAGATACAGACCCGGCGGCACTATGTCACCCGCCTGGTCGCGGCCGTCCCAGGCCAGTTGTGGCACCCTCTTGGCGTCAAAGTGGCCGCTCAAGTCGGATCCGCTATAGAGCGACCTGACCAACTGTCCGGATAAATCAAAAACCTGCACGGTTACATCGGTCGGTCGGGTCACCGCCAGGATATCGTAGCCGATTTCCGTAGTCTCGTTGATATCGTCGCCATTGGGGGTGAATACCTGCGGCACGGCCGCGAAAGATCCGAATAAGTCGCCTTTATTGATATCGGGGCTCAAGACGGTAATGCCCGAGGAAGCGGGCAGATCGCCTTCGCCGAGGAAATCCGCGTTGCCCGCGGCAATACGCTGGATACTGCCGGTTTGCGACGAGAGCACGGCTTGGCCCCTGAACAGGGTGCTGAACAATAGCACACGGCCGCTGAACTTGAGCTTTAGTAACATCTCGCCTCCACCCTCGGGCCTAGTGATCTGGGGGAAGCGCACGATTACATTGCGCTCGGTCACCGCCTGGATGGTAAAGGACTCGCCGGTCTCGGACCATGCCGTATAGGGCAGGGGGTGTTGCGTACCGTCGGCTGTTTGTACCGCGGCTTGGCCGTTTGGGTCTGTCACAACGTCAACGTTCAATTCCTGTTCGGTGACCAACTGGCCGGGAACTTCCCAGATCTCGATCTTGTCGATACTCAGAACCCGGGTGGTTGTCAGTAATTCAAAGGTATCGAAACCCTTGACGCCTTCGAACTCCATCTTGGCGCGAACAGCATAGGTGAAATCCACCGGCTCGAAGACATCGACTTCACGGGGGAAGATCTCGGCGACTAACTCTTCGGCTATGGGGGGCAAAAGGTATTCGATCGCGAGTTGCTCCAATACTTTGGTCGCGTTGATCTCGCTATTAAGAAAATTCACTGAAAATTGGATATAGCGTCTGGGGCCAGGTGACAAGACCGGGGTGCCGCCTTCTCGTTCGCCGCCCAGGTGGGGCGACGACCACGGGCTCCAGTTTTGTAGATCCTCCTCGATCTCGCCTTTACCCCATACCTGCGGCGGGGTCGCTTCTAGATTGGGCACTAAGTCCAGGTATTCGTCGCGGTTTATTTGTTGGTCGTCATTGACCAACGAAGTCGAGAGTTGATCGGCTGAAACGCGTTGCACGTTGCTACGTTTGTAGAGCACGGGAGTCGGGTCGGCGCCGGTGCGGGTGCGAACGATAACCTGCGAGAAGTCGTCGTCCAGCTTCTTGGAGGCTGCCGGCTGGCCGCTATCCTGGCGACCCGGCAGCACAGAGAGATCGCCGTTGGTATCTTCGCACTCTGACTGAAAACATTGCCAGACATTGCTATAGCCGAACTCCTTATTGAAACGCGCTACGGTGTCGCAGTCGCCCCAGGTGTCGGGGATGTCGTCCGCCGTTATAAATATCTGCGAGTTAACCTGGCACCAGCCGCCTGCCGCAATCTGGTCGGTTAGATTATTGGATGCGCGTAAGTCCACAGTTTGTTCAACCCAACTCAGATTGCCCCAGGTCGCCGGTGAGCCGAGATCGTAGACATGGGATATATAGCGACTCGAGCTGATAAACCCCTGGCCGAAGACTTCGAACTCGTCGATTTCGTAGGGAAAAGAAGAGGTTGATTTCAGCCGTACGAAACGCGCCGTTTGCGCGGGGTCTAACTCTACCTCGACCACGGCCTCTTCATTGTTCGTGGTGCGTTCCAAAACCTCGAAATCGTCGAGTTGCGGTACTAGGCGACCAGTGCCGTCCAATACCAGATCCTGGCCATCGTGCACTAGCAGTTCGAATTGGCGGATAAAATCGGTTTGAAAAGGATACTGGGGAGCGTTCTGCACGGTATTGCGCGGAAAGAAGCGGATGCGGTTGATGCCGATGGGGCTGCCCAGGTCGAGGACGATAAAAGTACCCAGCGCGCCGAATAGCCCCTTGCGGGCGAAGGCGTCTTCGGCGCCGCCCGGTTCAATGAGTTCGAGCAGCGTAACTGCTAACTCGGCCGCCGTAACGTCTTTGATCGCCGGTGCTGTAATACCGCCGCCCCAACCCAAGGCGCGCAAGGCGACATTCTCTCCCTTGGCCACGTGATCTGGGTTCAGTGTAATGGGTAAAATTATCGGGTCGACGCCCAGCGGTAGCCGCGCGGAGTCCTGGAGCAGGAATTTCCCCGCCGCCTCACCGGGATCTGCACTGGTTGCGGGGATCGATCTTATAGTGTTGATGGCTACCGTGGTTCGGGCGACGGCCTCGGTCAGTGGGATATTGTCGGCAAAATCGAGGCGGATTAGCGACAGGCCCTCGTTGTTAGAAGGTGTAATGGCGGTCGCTCCCGCCAGGGAGGAGAGCGCTTCCAGAAGGGCCTCTTCGACCAGCGCGACCTCTCCGGTTAGCAATTCGGGTGGGGCGTCAACCAGGGTTTTGACTAGGACTTGCGGGTTGACCGTGTCGAGGTTGGAAAGGTCGATCAGATTGCCCGGTACGTTGCCTATCTTGGTGGAGAAGCGGTTAACTTTGTATTCGGGGAGGGTCGTGGTTACCGTTGCACCGAAAACCGTCCCGGCCCAGGAGACATTGCCGCTGTTGCCGACCCGCAGCGTGTCCAAGGCCATAAGGTCGGTGCTGAACGACATTAGCCCGCAAATAATGCTCAACACAAAAGTAGGGGTTCGCACCAACTGTTGTCCCATGTTCACGTCTGCCTTTTAATGTAGATACAACACATGAGCGTTCTGTTTATATAAGGCAATATTAAAATTAGTCAAATAAATTCACAAATCGGAAGATTTTTCTTTATTTTAATTTCATTCTAACCCTCTTAGAGGTCGAGGTGCAAAGTATGTCTCTCTCTGTCTGTTTGCTCAGTCTCTTCTTGCTCATAGTGAACCTTAATGGGCCCGTATTTGCATTCAACGTATACAAACTCGGTGGCGACGACGGCAATGCCTGGGATACTGCACTGTCGTTTGAGCCGGGCAATTACACAGTTCTCAACGCCTCGGGCGTTTCTGTTGCAACCGAGACGATCGTCTCCAATATCTCTTATTCGACTTGGGAAGACACGCTCAACGAAATCGTCGACATCGACGGCGGTAGGTGGATGCGCCCCTTTTTCGTGCCGCCAGACCTGAACTTAGCCCATCCAGACGCCCGCACCCGTATCGCCCGTGGGATTTCCAACAACATCACGACCAGCGGACACTGCAGCAATATCTCCACACAATTGGTACAGGTCGGTCCGATGTTCGATGGCGACCCCAATACCGCGGCTTTCTTCAATGTCAGCACCAGCGAGAATAGCGGAATCGAGAGCCGGCTGTATGTGCAGAATTCGATTGTCGAGTTGGGGGTCAACTATCCCATTAACCGGATTCGCTTCTATCCGCGGTTGGGTACTGCCAATCCAAAAATAGACGAGTTACTCGAGCGCATGGGGGAACCCCGGTTGCTCAAGGAAAGCCTGGCCGGGGAGGATTTTACCGAGAATTTCCTGCCCTGGTATGAGGTTTCAGGGGCCAATAGCCGACACGGTTTCGCCTCCCACTGCTATTTGAGCACCTCCGAAAATCGTTGGTTCAATACGATCAGCGGCAACCGCGTCGACGCGCCCAATGACCCGCGAATGATTACGATGAGCAAAGAAACCGAAAACCTGGATGCGATCGTAGATATCCGTTTTCCGAGCCAACAGTTCCAGTGGGTTGCCGTGCGGCCGCTCAACCCGATCGAAAACTGGGAAATCGCCGAGTTCGAGATCTTTGGTGAGGGCTATGTCGAGCGCGCCGTCTATACCACCGCCGTGCTCGATTTCGGCACGCCGATGGCCTGGGGGAAAATCCGTTGGGACGGCCTGTTCAACGAGGATTCGAATGTGATCATCCGCACCCGCTCGGGCAATGATCTGGACCCCAATCTCTATTGGGTGCCCAGCAATATCGAAGGCGAGCCGACTTCGTTGGGCCGTGTGGAGTTCGAACGCGCGGACCAGTCGATACGTTTTACTACCCTCGACACGGGAAACTGGAGCTTCTGGTCGGCCCCCTATCCGTTGGCAGCTGGTCAAAGCGACCCGGGGTTGGAGGCGGCCGATTGGCTGGACGGTACGCCGATCCTTTCGCCGGGCCCCAGTCGCTATCTGCAAGTCCAGGTGATTTTCTTGTCCAGTTTGAGCAAGGCCGGGCAACTGCGCGAGTTAGAGGTCCAGTTCGCACCGCCCTCGGCATTGGGTATCGTCGGCGAGATTTGGCCGCAAGACGTCTTACGCACCGAGATTACTGCCTTCACTTATAGCGTACGTCCGACCTTCGAGGGCGGTGATACCGGTTTTGACCGTCTGGAGATTTTTACTTTGACCCGAGCGGATCAGGTGCGTGCAGTGCGTGTCGACGGGGTCGAATTGGATGACGGCTTTCCCATTGAGATCCTCGACGACCGCATTCTCGTCTCCCTGCCCAAACTCGAGGGGGCCGACGACACCTTCAAGCTTATCGAAGTGGAGTTCGACGTGCACGTGGTGCGTTATGGCACCCAATTCCAGGGCTGGGTTTTCGACAGCGAGAGCAACGGCGTCAAGCAACTGATCGATCCGGGCGATGCCAATGTTGACTTTCCGGGCAATTCGCTGGGGGTGCGTACTGATGAGTTGGGCGCGAACCCGCTGGCGCAGGTACGCATCGCGCCCAATCCATTTACTCCGAATGGCGATGGCATCAACGATGCTGCTGAATTTCGTTTCCAACTATACGACGTGTCAGTGCAGCGCGAACTGACCATTGATATTTACGATCTGGCCGGCCGCCGCATCCGCCGTCTGGAGCGGCTCAACGTGATTCGCGGGCTCTTCGACCAGGGTACCGACGTACCGGAATGGGACGGCCGCGACGACGAGGGCCAGCAGGTGGCGCCAGGAAATTATATCTATCGCATTTCACTGGACACCGACGAAGAGATCGGCAACCGGACCGGCACTATTTCACTGGTTTATTGATCTGGCGTGCTCCGGTGATGTGTGCGATTGTTTACGTGTGCGCGATCGTTGGCTGGAGTCGGTGTCATCGCGAAATGTCGAGCCGCACGAGATGCTTCCGCCCGACGGAATAATCCGCAAAATAACACATTATTTTAGCAGCAATAGCTTGCGAACTTGCACGCTATCGCCTGCGCACAAGCGATAGAGATATACGCCGCTGGCCAATGCTTGGCCTTGATCGTTACGGCCGTCCCAGCGGACCGCATGACGGCCGGCTGGGCGTATATCGCATACTAATTGTGCGACTTGCTGGCCGGAGATATTGTAGATGGCCAGCTCGATCTGGCCGGTCTCGGGGAGTTGGTACGCGTCTTGGCCACAGGCTGCGCTACCCATTGGAATTAGGAAATTGAGTTGGTGCATCGGACTGTTCCCTGCCTGGAGGATTTTGCTGGTTATAGCCCTTTGAGCCTGTGATTGCACCCGTGGTATATTGAACTCGTCTACAATATGCCACAAACGTAGCTTCCGAAGCAGTGGTGGTGATAATCGATCGATGCTTTTGCTGCGCGTTTTAAAAGATTGCGATCATCGCGGGAGTGAAATCACTGTGGGGCATGGGATGATCTGCAATGCATAACTTGACCCTGGTGGCCGCTAAAATTCCACAGGATGGCCTTTTTGAATTTGACCATCACTGAGATTATATTCCTGTAGTCGGTATATTTTTTTGATCTCGCCCGCTTATTCTAAATAGGAAAAACCAGTGCGATTCTCATGCCCGTTGTGTATTGTTTTGGCGTGTCTGTGTTCGGCTTGTAATCCGGCTGAATCTCCGGTTGTGGCCATTGTCGGGTCGCAGCGGATTACGGCCGCCGCGCTGCGCACCGCTGTCGAAGGGGCTTCGGCCGCGCAATATATCGACCGCGAGGAAAATGAACTTTTCCCCCGCGGTCCCGCTACCGATAAATACCAGTATCTACAGCCGCTGATCGATCGCGGCTTATTGCTGCTTACAGCGCGTGACCTCGGTTTGCACACCGCGGAAACAGCCAGTGACGATAGCTTGATTGCTGCCCTGCAAAAGAAGATATCTACGACGCGGGTACCACTGTCCGCTGTGGAACTGCGCCACTATTACAACGATCACCCCGAACAATTTTACGACGAAGTAGCCCAGGGTCTGCAGCCCTATGCTCAGGCCGTAGCCGAGGTGCGTGTGCGCGTGGAGCACCAGTGGGCGAATGCCGAACTGCAGCACCTATTACCCGGCCTGCGGGCGCAACGCGCTGCCGAGGTTGAGGTCTTTCCGCAACAACTGGAAAAGGCCCTGGCCGATACGCTCGTCGAACGGAAGAATGTCGAGCACGGTGCGCTGTTGAGTCGCCGCGGTGGAGTGTTCCTCAAGCAGGGACGTTTGCGCAAGGCTCTAGCCGTTCTGGCGAGGGCCGCCGTTTATGCGCCAGAGTTGGCCCAAACCCATCTCTATACCGGGTTAGCGCATGCCCGGCTACAGCAATACGAGCAGGCCTTATCCTCCTTCGAACGGGCGATCGCGTTGGATTCGGATCTGCCGGATATCTATTATGCCTTAGGCAGCGCTCTGAAAATGTTAAACCGCCCTGCAGAGGCCGTCATTCGTTTTGAACAGGCGATCGAGCGCAAGGCCGACCAGCCGCATTATCACTTTCATTTGGGAGAGGCGCATCGGGCGCTGGCGAATTTCGACCGGGCGCTGGTGGCTTACGGCGCGACCGTCGCGTTAGATCCGGGATATGTCGAAGCCCGCTACCGCCAGAGTGATCTGTCGGGCCGCAATGGCGATTTAGACGGTGCGGCGGCCGGTTTCGAAAGCGTTCTCGCAATGGAACCGAAATATGCGGCAGCCCTAATTGACCTAGCGCGGATCTACGGCAAACAACAACGGCATGTAGAAGCGGTCTCGGCGCTGGAGGAGGCGCTCGTCCTCGATCCGACGAACCATACTGTATACAATCTTTTGGGCCAGGCGCAGGCGCAGGCCGGACAACGAGACCGTGCAGATGCTTCATTGGCCGCGTTCGAGCGTTTGAGTGCGGCTGAACGCCACTATACGCAGGGGATTCGCAATGCGCAGCAGCGTTATTGGGACCGCGCCGCCGCACTGCTGAATCGGGCCATCGCGATCGATTCCTCGCACGTACAGGCGCGTATTCGCTTGGCGATGGTTCACCTGTATCGGAACACGCCGGCAAAGGGTATTATAGCGCTGGAACAAGCGGTAGCCCTGGACCCAGACAATGTGGAAGCGCATTGTCTGTTGGGCGAGGCTTATTCGTCGACTGGGCGGCCGGATTCGGCGCGTCATTTCTTTGCCCGGGCGTTAGCCCAGGATTCGACTTCGGTGCGGGCGCGGTATGGTCGTGCCAAGGCGGCTTTCCAAGCCGGGGATTCGGCCGCGGCCATCGCCGGCCTCCACCAGGCGCTGGCGATCAACCCCGACCACGCCGAGAGCCATTATTTGCTCGCTGCGGCCTTTATGCGCTTGCGGCAGTTCGACCGCGCCGCGCGCAGTTTTCAGGTGTGCCTGGAAATCGACCCGGATCATTTGGAGGCGCGCTACGGCCAGGGAGTGTTGTTGCGCCGTTATGGCGATGCGGACGGGGCTCGCGGTGTCTTTGCCGATATGCTTAAACGAGCCCCCGACCATTTAAAGGCACAGGAACAAATATCGCAATTGGAGCGAGAACAATGATTAGACTAATGGCGCTTGCATATCTTTCAATTATCGCGACCTGTTGCATCCTCGAGGCGCAAAGCCCCAGAAAGGTGCATATCCCCCCCGCGATCGCCGATCCGCTCTGGTTGACGGACCGCCGCGCGGCCCAGCTCGAATCAGCGGGGCAATATGAGGTCTATCACCAATTCTCCTTTTCTGACCAGGTCGAAAAAAGCGGTATCCGCTTTCGCAACCAGATCACCGACGAATCGGGCAAGCACTGGCAGCCCATTCACTATGACCACGGCAATGGCATCGCGGTCGCCGACGTGGACGGCGACGGATGGCTCGATCTGTATTTCACCACTCAGTCCGGCGGCAATCAATTGTGGCGCAACTTGCGCGATGGGACTTTTGAGGATATTACCCAGGTTGCCGGTGTCGCCGTCGCCGCTACGATCAGTGTCACCGCGTCGTTTGCCGATATTGACAATGATGGTGACCCGGACCTCTATGTCACGGTTATCCGCGACGGCAATCGCCTATTCGAAAACGACGGCACGGGGAAATTTACCGATATTTCTGCTCGTTCCGGCCTCGATTACAAGGGGCATTCCTCCGGCGCCTTATTTTTTGATTACAACAACGACGGCTTGCTTGACCTGTTTTTGGCGAATGTCGGCAATTACACCACCGAAGTGGCGATTTCGGCGAAGACTTACAATGCGGATTCGCGCATGGATGTCGAATACGAATATTACATCGGTCTGGAGGACGCCTTCCACGGCCACCTCAAACCCGAACGCACTGAACAGAGCGTATTATTTAAAAATTCGAGCGATAATCGTTTTGTCGACGTATCGGCGCAAAGCCGGTTGCAGGATAGCAGTTGGTCCGGTGATGCGAGTGCCTTGGACGCCAACGAAGATGGTTGGCTCGACCTCTATGTGCTGAATATGCAGGGGCATGACCACTACTACGAAAATGTGCAAGGCGAATACTTCAGCGACAAAAGCCGCGAGGTCTTTCCTCGCACGCCTTGGGGCGCGATGGGGGTCAAGGTCTTTGACGGAGATAACGACGGTCGGATGGACATGATCCTTACCGATATGCACGCGGATATGAGCCAGCCCATCGGGCCGGAGCAAGAGAAATTGAAAGCCGATGTGCAGTATGGCGAGGATTTCCTCTTGAGCGAGGGGCGCAGTATCTACGGCAACGCCTTCTATCGGAAGACGGAAAAGGGAACTTTTGCCGAGGTCTCTGATGAGGTCGGGGTGGAAAATTACTGGCCTTGGGGCTTGAGCGTCGGTGACCTCAATGCCGACGGTTATGAAGACGTGTTTATTACCTCGAGTATGAATTACCCCTTTCGCTACGGGGTTAATTCTTTGCTGCTGAACGAACGGGGTGAAAAATTCCTCGACAGCGAGTTTGTCTTGGGGGTCGAACCGCGCCGCGGCAACCGGACCGCCAAACCCTGGTTCGCGCTCGATTGCGCCGGAGCGGACAGTGAACATCCGCGTTGCAAGGACCAGGACGGCTCTATCGAGATTTGGGGCGCGCTGGGTTCGCGCTCGTCGGCGATTTTGGACCTAGACGGCGATGGCGACCTCGATATCGTCACTAACGAATTCAACGCAGCGCCCCAGGTTTTGATCAGTGATCTGAGCGAAAAAAGGGAGCTCCGCTTTCTCAAGATCGACTTAGAGGGGACGCGGTCGAATCGCGACGGTCTGGGCGCGATTGTCAAGGTGCGGGCCGACGGACAAAGCTATTCAAAAGTTCGCGACGGCAAATCGGGTTATCTATCGCAGAGCTTGATGCCGCTTTATTTCGGTCTGGGCGATGCCACGGTGATTGAGCAGGTCGAGGTGCGTTGGCTGTCCGGCCATACGCAGACCTTGGTTGGGCCTATTGAGACCAATAAGCTATTGGTGATCGCGGAAGAATAGGCGCGCCGCGTCAAGGCAACGGCTCTTCGATGAGCAGAAATTGGTCGGCGGGTATGTTCTCTAGGCGTTGTAGCCGGCCCGAAGACCATTGGATCTCGAGCGCATCGACTGTCTCGCTGAAACCCAAGCCGAAATGCACGCGCGCGTCGCTGTGCGAGAGAAAACTGCCTCCGTTGGTATGTTCTATTTGTTGCTCGACGCCGTCGGCGATGATGGTGATGATGGCTCCGATGCCGTCGCGGTTTGAGGCTGTGCCCAACAGACGCAGGCTCAGCCAATGGCGTTGGTTGCCGCCGTCGTTGCGCAAAAGCGCCGGGTGGGCGTCGAGGTTACAGACCAACAGATCGATATCGCCGTCGTTGTCGTAGTCGCCCTTGGCGCTGCCGCGGCTGACATTGGCGCGGTTTAAATCCCCGGCCGCGACTTCGGCGAAGCGGTGGCCGCCGTCTGGCCCTTGATTGGCGAATAGCTGATTAGCTTCGCTATAACCGTCGGGGTTGATGTGGCGGATCTGTGGGTAGACGTGTCCGTTGGCGACGAAGAGGTCGAGGTCCCGGTCGTTGTCGTAGTCGAGGAAGTTGGTGCCGAAGGCCAGGCGGGGCAGGCTCGGCTCGGTGAGGCCCGCATCGGTGCTGGCCACACCGAAGCTGCCGTCGCCCCGGTTGCGGTAGAGGGTGTTGTAATCGTCTTCGAAATGCGTGACGAAAAAATCGGAGAAGCCGTCGGCGTCGTAGTCGCCGTAGGCGATGCCCATACCGGCTTGCGCGATGCCCTCGGCGCTGAGGGCGACGCCGGATTCGACCGCCACATCAGCGAAGGCGCCATTGCCTTGGTTGCGGTAGAGAAAATTGGGTGCCGAGTCGTTGGCGACATAGAGGTCCGGATCGCCGTCTCGGTCATAGTCGCAAAAAAGCGCGCCCAAGCCATAAGTGGGTTTGGCGCGGCCTACCTTGGCTTTGCGGGTCATATCGATGAAGGTGCCATCGCCCTCGTTGCGATAGAGCGCGTCCTGGGCGCCGGGCAGGCCGAGCGGGCCGGCAAAGACCAACACGCCTTTCCACATGCCTCCGCGCGGTGGTGCGCGTTCGGGGGCAAAATCCAGATATTGCGCCACGTAGAAATCTAGGTCGCCGTCGTTGTCGTAGTCGGCGAAGGTGGCGCTGGTGCTCCAGCCGGCCAGATCGACGCCCGCCGCTTTGCCGACGTCGGCAAAATGGCCGTCACCGTCGTTGCGGTAGAGGATATTGGCGCCGTAGTTGGATACGTAGAGGTCTGCGTCGTTGTCGTTGTCGTAGTCGGCGACGGCGACGCCCATGCCCCAGCCCGTATCGCCGACGCCGGCGGTCTGGG